>OBJO01000437.1_pt1 | contig 18646 bp, 16 predicted proteins | sample 1481741 | NCBI WGS metagenome assembly OBJO01 (sample SAMN06140803, study PRJEB22556) | human gut metagenome | host: Homo sapiens | place: China: Beijing | collected 2014 | reverse complement strand
GCGTATAATCGAGTGCGGCGGTGGCGTGAACGGCATGCAGGACGCCCTCGAGATTGTCCAGGCCGCCGCGTTCGATCGCATCGCGAATGAGCTGGCGTTGTTCCGGATTGCCTTCGCGCATCGCGAAGATCAGCGGCAGAGTGGGTTTGCCTTCGGCGAGGTCATCACCGACATGCTTGCCGAATTCCTTTTCATCGCCGGCGTAGTCGAGCACGTCGTCTATCAACTGAAACGCGACACCGAGTTGCATGCCGTATTCGCGCAGTGATGCCAGTTGCGTGTCGCTCGCCTCGGCGAGAATGCCGCCGATTTCCGTCGCCGCTTCGAAAAGTTTCGCGGTCTTGCGTTCGATGACGTCGAAGTAGCGCGTCTCGTCCGTGTCCGGATCGTGCACGTTGAGCAACTGCAGCACTTCGCCTTCCGCAATCCGGTTCGTGGCTTCCGCGAACACGCGCTGGATACGCATATTGTCGGCCCGCACCATCATCTGGAACGCGCGTGAGTAGAGAAAATCACCCACGAGCACGCTCGCTTCGTTGCCCCAGATGGCGTTCGCGGAATCCTTGCCGCGACGCATGTCCGACGCATCCACGACATCGTCGTGCAGCAGCGTGGAGGTGTGAATGAACTCGACAACGGCCGCCAGCCCTATATGATCCGTTCCGCCGTATCCCGTGGCGTGCGCCGCCAGCAGCACGAGCATGGGTCGCAGGCGTTTGCCTCCGGAATTGATGATGTAGTGGCCCAACTGATTGATCAGGACGACATCGGAGGCGAGTTCCTTGCGGATTTCGGCATCCACGGCCTCGAGGTCAGGGGCGATCAGGCGGCGGATATCTTCCAGGGTCATGGTTTTCGGGCGGGCCTGTAAGTGGTTCGGAAGGTCGTTTCCCGGGCCGGCCGGGAAGCGGGCATGCTATTGGCGCACCCGGGACGAGTCAACCGCCGGACGGGGTCCGGAATCGGGCCAAAGGCGCTGTAAGCCCTTGGTTGGCGGGGGTTTAGGGCAGGCGGCAAAGGCAAGATGACGTTTGACGTTGGCGGGTTTCAGCAGTAAAATGCGCGCCCTTTGCGGAAGATGATTTTCTGCCAGGATTTCCACGATATTTCTTTTGGAGAGACGCGATGTACGCGGTCATTGAAACGGGCGGTAAGCAGTACAAGGTCGCCCAGGGCGACGTGATCAAGGTCGAGAAGCTTGCCGGCGAGGCGGGTGAAGCCGTCGAGTTCGACAAGGTGCTCCTGATCTCGGATGGCGACAGCAAGATTGTCATGGGTGCGCCTTTCGTCCAGGGCGGCAAGGTGACCGCGACAGTAAAGACGCAGGGCCGTCATCGCAAGGTCGAAATCATCAAGTTTCGCCGCCGCAAGCACCACATGAAGCGCCAGGGACATCGCCAGATGTTCACGGAGCTGGAAATCACCGGCATCAAGGGCGCCTGAAAAGGCTGCGACAGGAAAGAGGTAACAGGCAATGGCACATAAGAAAGCTGCTGGTTCGACCCGTAACGGTCGCGATTCCGAAAGCAAGCGCCTTGGCGTCAAGATTTTCGGCGGCCAGAGTGTCGATCCCGGCCACATCATCGTTCGCCAGCGTGGTACGCAGTTCCACCCGGGCGTGAACGTCGGCATCGGTCGTGATCACACGATCTTTGCGACGGCGGAAGGCAAGGTCAAATTCGAGACCAAGGGTCCGAAGAACCGCAAGTTCATCAGCGTCGTTGCTGAATAAGCGAAAAGGCATTTGCCGGAAAAGCCCCGCTCGGCGGGGCTTTTTTGTGCCTGACTGATGGGTATCCTGTTTAATCTTTGAATCACGTCTGCCTCCAAGCGTCGTGAGCGCCGAGGTGGGCAGTCAAAAGGCCCTTACCCATGAACAGGGGTGGCGAGAAGGCGGAATGTACACCGGTACATGAGCATTTCGAGTCGCTTTCCCCACACAGTATTGCCAAGCGCAACAGCTTGGAGGTTGGCTGGAATGAAGTTCGTTGATGAAGCAACAATCAAGGTCATTGCCGGTGACGGCGGCAACGGCACAGTCGGCTTTCGCCGTGAAAAATACGTGCCGTTCGGTGGCCCGGATGGCGGTGACGGCGGCGACGGCGGCAGCGTCTGGCTGGTCGGTGATGCCGGACTCACGACGCTGGCGGATTTCCGTGTCACGCGCACGTACACCGGCGAGCGCGGCGAGAACGGTGGCGGGTCGAATTGCACGGGCAGGTCGGGTGAGGACCTGTTCGTGCAGGTGCCGGCCGGCACGCTGGTGTTCGACGCGGACACGGACGAGTTGATTGGTGACATTGTCTACGAAGGGCAGAAACTGAAGGTCGCGCAGGGCGGCTGGCATGGACTCGGCAATACCCGCTTCAAATCCTCCGTAAACCGTGCGCCACGTCAGGCGACAAAAGGCACGCCGGGTGAGCGACGCACCTTGCGGCTTGAACTCAAGTTGCTCGCCGACGTCGGATTGCTGGGCCTGCCGAATGCGGGCAAGTCCACGTTGATACGCTCTGTTTCCGCGGCGCGGCCCAAGGTCGCGGATTATCCGTTCACTACGCTGTATCCCAATCTCGGGGTAGTCTCCGTCGGTATCGGCCGCTCGTTCATGATGGCGGACATTCCCGGATTGATCGAAGGCGCCGCGGAAGGTGCCGGCCTCGGTATCCAGTTCCTGAAACATCTGCAGCGGACCCGCGTGCTGCTCCACGTAATTGATGTCGCGCCACTCGAAGGTACGGGTGACCCTGTGGCCGACGCGAAGAAGATCCTCTCGGAACTCGAGAAGTTCTCCGCCGACCTGTTGGCCCGCGAGCGCTGGCTTGTGTTGAACAAACTGGATCTGCTGCCACCGGAAGAACGCGAGTCACGTTGTGACGAAATCGTGAAGGGCCTGGATTTCGACGGCCCGGTTTACCGGATCTCGGCATTGGCACGGGAGGGCACGGACATCCTTTGCCAGGACATCATGAAATATCTTGAAGCGCATCCGCGGGATGCGGCGGACGAGGAGAAAGAGAACGGTCAGGATTAACGGATTTCTCGTGAATTACATTACATGTCCAAAAAAAGAATCGTCAAAAAGCGCTATCAACCAGTTTTTAGAATCCTGTTAATCCTGCGCATCGCTCTTCAACAAAAAAAGCCGGTCAATGACCGGCTTTTTTGATTCAATCCTGCGAACGCTTACTGCATTTCGCGAACGTGACCGTTCAGGCGGCTCTTGTGCCGTGCAGCCTTGTTCTTGTGAATGATGCCCTTGTCGGCCATGCGATCGATCACAGGCACTGCGGCCTTGTAAGCGGCCTCGGCCTGCGCCTTGTCGCCGGTCTCGACGGCCTTGAGCACTTTCTTGAGCTGGGTGCGCATCATGGAGCGCAGGCTCGCATTGTGCTGGCGGTGCTTTTCCGCCTGCTTGGCGCGCTTCTTTGACTGCTTCGTGTTAGCCAACGTCTTTCTCCTGGAGAATTCTGCGTTTTCTGCGGCCCCCGGATGACTTCCCGGTCCGCGAAAGGCTGCGCATTTTCCGGATTTTTTGATCTCGTGTCAACGACTTGGCGCTTGACTGCGGTTTGCTTGGGTTGAGGTTTTTTCCAGTGTGATGGCAGGTTTGGAAGCATTTTTAGGTGACGCGCACGCTTATGCGGAGGAGCCGTGCGGGGAATCAGTCAAATCGTGGCGAGGCTGTGGCGGCGCCGGTATGATCACGCCTCATATTAATAAGGAATACCCGGCCTTCCGATGTCCCGCGCGCTGCTCAAGTCCACGTCCCTCGTTGGCGGTTTCACCCTGATTTCACGCGTCCTCGGGCTGGTGCGTGATATTGCGTTCGCAGCATTCCTGTCGGTCGGCCCCGCGCTGGACGCGTTTTTCATTGCCTTCAAGATTCCGAACTTCATGCGCCGACTGTTCGGCGAGGGCGCGTTCTCGCAAGCGTTCGTGCCCGTAATTTCCGAGTACCGCCAGACGCGTCCGCCCCGCGAGGTCAAGGCGCTGGTTGACCGGATAGCGGGCACATTCGGCGGCATCCTGCTTCTCATCAACGTCGTTGGCATGCTTGCCGCGCCTTTGCTGGTCACGGTGTTCGCGCCCGGATTTCTCGAACGTCCCGAACAGTTCGCGCTGGCCTCTGAGCTCCTGCGCGTCACGTTTCCTTATCTGTTTTTCATTGCCCTGACCGCATTCGCGGGCGGCATTCTCAATACCTACGGCCGCTTCGGCGCGCCGGCGCTGGCACCTGTACTGCTGAACATCGCGTTGATTGCGGCTGCCGTCTACGGAAGCCGGTGGTTCGACGAGCCGGTCAAGGCATTGGCGTGGGGCGTATTTTTCGCGGGTATCGCACAACTCGTGATGCAGTTTCCCTCGCTGGCGAAACTCGGTCTTTTGCCGCGGCCGCGCTGGGATCGGACGTTCCCGGGTGTGAAGCAGGTTTTCCGGCTGATGCTGCCGGCGCTGTTCGGGTCATCCGTTGCGCAGATCAATCTGCTGCTGGATACGCTGATCGCGTCTTTCCTGGTGGCGGGTTCGGTGAGCTGGCTGTATTACGCGGACCGCTTGATGGAATTCCCGCTCGGTGTGTTTTCCATCGCGCTGGCAACGGTCATCCTGCCGCAGCTGTCGCGTGATTTTGCCGCGAACGATTCCGAACGGTTTTCGATCAATCTCGATTTTGCACTGCGGCTTGCCGCGCTGATCGTTGTGCCGGCGGCGGTGGCGCTGTTCGTGCTCGCGGGGCCGATCATCGCCACGCTGTTCTTTCATGGCGCCTTCCGTCCCGAAGACGTGTTCATGAGTCGTATCGCGCTGATGGCTTACTCCGTCGGACTTGTCGGTTTTTCGCTGGTGAAGATTCTCGCGCCCGGCTTTTTCGCGCGGCAGGACACGCGCACGCCGGTACGCATCGGTTTCGTCGCGATGGGCGTAAACGCCGCGCTGAACATTGTCTTTGTCGGGCTTATGGTGTGGCAGGACTTCGTCGCGCCGCACGCCGGATTGGCGCTGGCGACGGGTATCGCGGCGCTGGTCAACGCCGCGCTGCTTCTGCGCGGTCTGCTTGCAAAGGACGCCTTCGTCGCGCGGGCGGGTTGGACGGTATTTCTAATGCAAGTGTTTGCCGGCAGCGCAATCATGGCGGGCGTGATTCTCTGGTTTGCCGGCCCGCTCGAAAACTGGTTGAACGCGAGCGGTGGCGAGCGATTGGTGAAACTGCTGGTCCTGATCGTTGCGGGGCTGGCCGTTTACGCCGTGGTTCTGCTGGGCAGCGGTTTTCGACCGCGCCAGCTCAAGTCGCCAGCGCGCCAGTGAATGCACAAGGGTGCGTCATCCGCCGGGCCATCCGTATAATGCGGTCTTTTGCCGGCGAGTGACGCCGGCCCTGAATCAGTCTTGAACATGGAAATCATCCGCGGCCGCAGCAATCTCAAACCGGAACATCGCGGATCGGCGGCGACCATCGGCAACTTCGATGGTGTGCACATCGGCCATCAGGCGATTCTTTCCGAGTTGCGAAAGCAGGCGCTGCTGCGCGACGTGTCGCCGGTTGTGGTGACGTTCGAACCGACACCGCGCGAGTATTTCGCGCCGGAAACCGCGCCGCCGCGACTCACGGACTTCCGCGAAAAATATGAGATGCTCGATTATCACGGCATGGCGCGCATGCTCGTGTTGCGGTTCGATGCCGCGCTCGCCGCGCTGCCCGCGGAACGGTTTATCCGCGAGATTCTCATCGAGGGTCTCGGCATCGAATATCTGGTGATCGGCGACGATTTCCGCTTCGGCAAGAACCGCGCGGGCGATTTCGCGCTGCTCCGAAATGCGGGCGAGCAGTTCGGATTCGAGGTCGCCGCGACACCGACGCAGACCGTCGATGGCGAACGGGTAAGCAGCACGCGCGTTCGTCGCGCGCTCGCCGACGGAAACCTCGTGCTCGCGCGCGAACTGCTTGGTCGGATGTTCCGCGTTTCCGGCAAGGTGACACACGGCGATCGCATCGGACGTCAGCTGGGCTATCCGACCGCGAATCTGCGTCGCGTGCACGACAAGCTGCCGGTGCAGGGTGTTTTTCTCGTGCGTGTTTACGGCCTCAATGGTGAAGCGCTGTATGGTATGGCGAGCGCCGGAACGCGCCCGACTGTGGACGGCAAACGGAATCTGATCGAGGTTTATCTGTTCGATTTCGATCGCGACATTTATGGAAAACACATCGAGATCGAATTTCTCGAGAAGCTGCGCGAGGAAGAAAAGTTTCCCGACCTTGACAGCTTGCGTGAACAGATACGACTGGACGTGAACGAGGGGCGACTGCGCATGCTCGAGTGGCAAAAGCGCGGCAGGTCTTGACGCGGCGCGTCGTGGATTTCTCAACGAATGATGATGAATAACGGATACCGGTGTGACTGATTACAAAAATACCTTGAATCTTCCCGAGACCGACTTTCCCATGCGCGGCAATCTCGCGCAGCGCGAGCCGGAAATGTTGAAGCGTTGGGAGGAAGAAGACCGCTACGGAAAATTGCGCGCGTATTGCGAGGGTCGCGAGAAATTCATTCTCGCGGACGGTCCGCCGTACGCGAACGGTGACATTCACATCGGTCACGCGGTGAACAAGATTCTGAAAGATATCGTCGTCAAGTCACGCACGCTTGCGGGTTTCGATGCACCTTATGTTCCCGGTTGGGACTGTCACGGTCTGCCGATCGAGCATGCTGTGGAAAAAAAGCTCGGCAAGGAAGCGAAGCAGGATGCGCGCGCGTTTCGCGAAGCTTGCAGGAAATTCGCGCGCGAACAGGTGGACGGCCAGCGTGCGGATTTCATGCGTCTCGGCGTGACGGGCGACTGGTACCGGCCGTACATCACGATGGATCCCCAGTACGAAGCAGATCAATTGCGCGGCTTTGCAAAGATCATCGAGAACGGACACCTTTATAAAGGCTACAAGCCGGTGCACTGGTGCCTTGATTGCGGGTCCGCGCTCGCGGAAGCCGAAGTCGAGTACAAGGACAAGAGTTCGCCCGCCATCGATGTGCGCTTTCCGGTTATCGACGACGAGGACCTGCTCGCGCGCATGAAGCTGGAGCGCAAGGGCGAGGGGTTGCTGTCCGTCGCGATCTGGACGACCACGCCGTGGACGTTGCCTGCGAACCAGGCCGTCGCGTTGCATCCGGACATCGACTACGCGCTTGTGGAATTCGATGCGGGCCAGGGACCGGAGCGAGTGCTGTTTGCAGCAGAACTGGTTGAGTCAGTGATGCAGCGTTACGCGATCAAGGACTGGCAGATCGTGGCGCGTGCGAAAGGTGAAGCGCTCGAAGGTCTGAAGCTCAAGCATCCTTTCTATGATCGCATTGTGCCTGTCGTGTTCGGCGAGCACGTCACGCTCGAATCCGGCACCGGCGCCGTGCACACCGCGCCGGGCCATGGTCAGGAAGACTTCGCGGTCGGTGTCGAATACGACTTGCCGCTGGAAAATCCGGTGGGCGGCAACGGCGTGTTTCTCGATGACACCGAATTGTTCGCCGGCGAGCATGTGTTCAAGGCGAATCCGAAGATCGTCGACGTGCTGCGTGACCGCGGCATGCTGCTGCATCACGAATCCATGCAGCACAGTTATCCGCACTGCTGGCGTCACAAGACACCGCTGATTTTTCGCGCGACACCGCAATGGTTCATCAGCATGGAACAGGCGAACTTGCGCGAGAACGCGCGCGCCGAAATTCGCAACGTGCAATGGACGCCGTCGTGGGGCGAGAACCGTATTGATGGAATGGTTGAAGGACGTCCTGACTGGTGCATTTCACGGCAAAGAAACTGGGGTGTGCCGATCGCGCTGTTTGTTCACAAACAGACCGGCGAGCTGCATCCGCGCACATCCGAATTGCTGGAGGAGGTCGCGCAGCGTGTCGAGAAGGACAGCATCGATGCGTGGTTCGAACTCGATGCAAACGAATTGCTTGGTGACGAGGCTGCGCAATACGAGAAAGTGAACGACATTCTCGACGTGTGGGTGGACTCGGGAATGATGCATTACTGCGTGCTCGAGAAACATCCGAAGCTGCAGGTGCCCGCCGATCTCTATCTCGAAGGTTCCGATCAGCATCGCGGCTGGTTCCAGTCATCCTTGCTGACATCCGTCGCTATTCGCGATGCCGCGCCATATAAGGCCGTGTTGACGCACGGATTCACGGTGGATGCGCAGGGCCGCAAGATGTCGAAGTCGGTCGGCAATGTGGTCGCGCCGCAGAAAGTGGTAAACGCGTTGGGCGCGGACGTACTTCGCTTGTGGGTTGCCGCAACCGATTACCGCGGCGAGATCGCGGTTTCTGATGAAATACTGAAGCGCACCGCCGATTCGTACCGTCGGTTACGAAACACCTTGCGTTTTCTGCTCGCGAATCTGAACGGCTTTGATCCTGCGAAAGACCAGATCGAACCCGCCGACATGCTTTCGCTGGACCGGTGGGTGCTGGAACAGGCGCGCGATCTGCAGGAAACGGTCAAGCGCGCGTACGAGGAGTACGAGTTCCACGTCATCTATCAGAAAGTACATAACTTCTGTGTTGTTGATCTCGGCAGTTTCTATCTCGACGTCATCAAGGATCGCCAGTACACCACGCAGGCGGACAGCCTGGCGCGGCGCTCGTGCCAGACCGCGCTGTATCACATTGCTGAAGCCATGCTGCGCTGGCTTGCGCCCATTCTTTCTTTCACGATGGAAGAAGCCTGGGAGTTCGTGCCGGGCGAGCGGCCGCTGTCGGTGTTCATGAGCGTGTGGTACGACGTTCCGGGTGCGGCGAAAGATGTCACGGACATCGACTGGGAGGCGGTATTGCATGTACGTCAGGCCGTGTCGCGTTACCTCGAACGCTTGCGCAAGGAAGACGTGATCGGCTCATCGCTCGATGCCGATGTCACGCTGTACGCGGACGACGATCTGCGCAAAAAACTTGAAGCGCTCGGCGACGAACTGCGCTTTGCATTGATCACGTCGTATGCACACGTGAAACCGGCATCGGAACGACCGCAGAATGTCGCGAGCGATGATGAAGTGAAAGGTCTATGGATCGGCGCGCAACGGGCCACGCATGAAAAATGCGTGCGTTGCTGGCACCGTCGCGAGAGCGTCGGCGCCAACGAGACACATCCGGAAATCTGCGATCGCTGCGTGGAGAACGTGGCAGGCAAAGGCGAGGAGCGTCAGTACGCATGAAGAATTACATCAAATTCTGGTCCGCGCATCGTCCCGTGAACTGGCTGGTTATTGCGGCCGTCGTGATCATCGTCGATCAGTTGACGAAGTACTGGATCGTACAGTCGATGAGTTTGTTCGATTCGGTGGCGCTGCTGCCGCATCTCAACTTCACCTTGCTGCATAACACCGGTGCGGCATTCAGTTTTCTCGCCGATGCGGGCGGGTGGCAACGATGGTTCTTCGTTTTTCTCGGCGTCGGCGTCAGCGCGTTCATCCTGGTCTGGTTGCGAAAAATGCCGGCGGAGCAGAGCGCTCTGCTGCCGCTGTCGTTGTCGCTGATTCTCGGCGGCGCGCTCGGCAATGTCATTGATCGCGCCATTCATGGTTACGTCATCGATTTCATCGACTTCTATTACCGCAACTGGCACTGGCCGGCGTTCAACGTCGCCGACATGGCGATTACCGTGGGTGCGGTGCTGTTCATTCTGGACAGCGTGATTGACACGCATCGTGAAGCCGCAAAAAAGCGGCGTAACGCGGAAAAATGACTCGAAAAAAAACGCCGCGAGAGCGGCGTTTTTTTGCTTTGATCCGAGTTACCAGCAATCAGCGACCGAACCGCTCCCTGTCTCGCCTTTGGTGCCGAGATTGTCGAGCGACAGCGTGCCGCACTTGGTATCCGCGGCCAGCTGTTGATTCACTGGAATGGCTTGCAAGGTATAAGCGTTCGCCGCGGATCGGCGTAACACGACTTGATAAATGGCGCCGGCATTGTTTGCAGCCAGAGGATTGTTGTTATTGTCGACATAAAACGGATTCGCGGGATAACCGATGTCGGTGAGATCGGTCGCATACTGCTTGTTGTCGACGTAAAACTGTTCCTGCCGGCCTGATACCTGCGTCAGCATGGATGTGCCGATGACGCGCTTGGTTTTCGTCACGTACTGCGTGTACATCGGATATGCGATGGCGGCGATAACGCCGATGATGGCGACCACGATCATCAGCTCGATCAGTGTGAAGCCGCGTTGTTTCTGCGTGTCCATCATGTCCCCCGGTCCGGAATTTCGTTGAGCGCGATCTTCCGGCAACGTTGTGAATTACGCAAGCGAAGCGGCGCGAACAGCCGCGCCGCCGTTTGGCTATAAATTGTTTTCCTCGGTCTCGTACCAGAACGTCCGCCAGCGTGTATCGGCGCCTGCATCCTTCGGCTTCAGATCCGGTGGCAGCACGTAGGCCTTGCCGTCGAAATTGATGCCGACCACGTCGGCAGGAATGCCGGCCGAGCCAAGATCAGTAAAGCGATCGCTCGTGCTCTGTTCGCCTTCATCGGCGTCGTCCGAGGTGTTGTAGTTCTTCACCGCAGTACCGTCGCCGAGATTGATGGCGTAGAGCAGGCCGGAACCTTCGGACGGCCCGCAGGTTGCAGCCTCGAGCAGGACGTTGCCGTCCTCGTCGGTCGTGGTCACCGTTGTCTCGTCGCCGGTCTTGCCCTTCGGCAGATAACTCGTGAAGTAGATGGTGTTCGAGAGCGTCAACGGCGTTGACAGACTCTTCTCGCCATCACCCGCTTCAAGCGCCAGCTTCCAGCCGTTGGAAAGATCCGGCGTTGTCGTGCAATCACCTTGGCCGATGCAGTTGTCGGTGATGTCAGTGAAGCTCGTGTGATCCCAGTTGGTATCTTCCACCGGTGCGGCGACCGTCGGTGGTGTGATGTCGCGATCCTTGATCATGTACAGGAAGTTCTGCGGCTTGGACGCGTACGCCTTGTCCAGCGGATTCGGGCGATCGCCGGAACCGATGATCACAGCATCGAAGGGACCGTTCTCATCCTTTGAAGGAACAAAGTCAGGACGATGGAAAAAGCGCCGATCATCGGCGGTGCCCAACGCACCGGCTGAATGGCGTCCGATCGTTGCAAGCAGAATCGTCTGCCATTCGCTGCGCGGTCCGTCGATGTCGGAGCGCCAGATGTTGCCACCGGTATCGCCGACAAGAATGCGGTCGATCTGAAGGTCGCCGTTGGTGTCGACAACCGTGACATCCGAGGGAATGCTGTCGACCATGTTGACGTGCTGGAACTCCGAATCGGAAACGCGACCGCCCGAACCCTGAACGGTCTTCCAGATCAACGTTCCGTCGTCCGCATCAACAACGTAAATGGCGTTGCCCATCGTATCGTTGGTGCCGACACCGCCGCGCGTGTCCTTGTTCGTATCGTAACCGCCGGCGAAGATGATGACCGGATCAGGTATGCCGTTGTCGTCGTGGTCAACCATGCCGACTTGTGGGCGTGACCAGGTCTGACCCAGCTCACCGAAACCGGCGGTGTTGTTGTCGATCTTCCACTCCAGTGTCGGTGCATTCGGTTCGGAAATATTCAGCGCGTAAAGCGTACGGCCGCCGCGGCGCAGACCGAAGTAGAGATAACCGCTTTCACCGCTGTCCAGTGTGCCGTTGCCGTTGTTGTCATTGAGCCAGACGGCCGGCGCGCCATCGACCGTATAAGGATGGCGCGGGGAGGTTGTGAGCGCGGTATTGTCCACGAGCTTCTTGATTTCGCCCATGACGGCGGTCGGCACGAACGCCCAGACTTCCTTGCCGCTTTCCACGCCGTTGCCCTTCGCATCGACAGCGCTCGTGGTATTGCGGAAGAAATGCATGTAGCCGTCGTTCGACGCCATCGCGATGTAGATCAGCGGATTGGTGACGGTATGGCCATCGCGCGCACCATAGTTGATCGGCAGCGGGCGCGAATGCAGCGGGTCACCCAATATCCATGGTGTGCCATCGCTCGTATCCCACGAGCGCACGTCATCGTATGCGCCGTCGCTGTCGCTGTCGGTGTAGCCGCGCAGCCAGTAGAGGTATTTTTTTGCGTCAGTGACGCTCGCCGCGCCGAAGGCAGTCTGCAATGTGGTCGCCGTCGTTTCATCCGCGTTCAATGCGGTGAGCGCGCTGCCGTTGTCATAGAAAATCTTGCGCGGGCCGGCATCGGGCGGCTCGCCTGCGGCAACCGGATTTGACGCACCCATGGTGCCCGCGACGAAGCCTGGAATGCGTTGTCCCGCCGCGCCGCGGTCAACGACGCGTCCGTCCGCGTCCTCCACTTCACCTTCGTCGGTGTCGGCGAGCGGCAGATCGTCAACGGACGTCCAGTGCGTCACTGCGTCGAACCGGATGCGTCCGTCGTTCGCGATTGCCGGATCGCCGCCCTTGTCGACCAGTTCGACAATCTTCGAGCCGTCATCCTGCGCGCGTGACAGCAGTTTCAGTTTCTTCAGATTGCCCGCCCACAACGGCCTGCCGTCCGGATCCGCCTGGAACAACGCGATATACACGTTGTCCAGCGACTCCGCGCGGTTGAATACGTTGACCGGTACGGACGCCGCGACGAAGGTCGTGGAGACCGAGATGATTTCCTTGAAGATCGCGGTCAGCGTGTTGACGAGTTCTTCGGGGTTGTTGGTCAGTCCAAGCGCGTTCTGCGTGCCGCCCGCGGCGGCATATCCATTGGTGGTCGTGTTCTGCTTGTCAGTGATGAAGTAAGAAGTCACGTTCTGCGCGCCGGCGAGATCCGGCGTTGTGCCGAACTCGCCGTCCGCGAGATCGATGTCGTTCATGTACGCGATGGTTTCCGTGAAATCCGCGCCGCTTGAGATGCCCGCCATGCCGCCATTGTCCTTGCTGGCATTGATCGCGTTGTCGGAGTCGTCTTCCTGATTCGAGACCTGGAAAAGAAAGTTGATCGCGAAAATCTTCGCGCACGCGTTCGAGTCTTCCAGCGGCGAAATGTATGTCGGATTGCCGACGCTGGCGGTTTCAATGGTTGTATCCCACGACGCGGCAGGAAAATCGACGTCCAGATTGTTGCTGGAGTTCGTGCCGTAATCCGTCCAGCCGTTGTGGCCGTTGTACACGCCCTGCCCGGTGAGATAACGGAAGAATTCGAAGTAGAGCTCTTTGCCCTGGTAGGTGTGCGCGAGATTGCCTTGCGGCGTCGGCAGCGCAAACAGCGTTGTCGTGAAGTCGCGCAACGCGAAATTGGTATCACCTTCTTCCAGTTGCTTGAAACCCTTCACGATGTATCCACCGCCGGAGCAGTTGGTTTCATTCGGCCCCGCGCAGTTGTTCGAGCTGTCGTGATTCATCATGAGTCCGACGCGCACGCCGGTGATGTCAGACAGCACCTTGTGAAGTGCTAGGCGCAACATGTCGAAGTAGACGAAGGTGCGACCGGTGGGGACCCACGGCGCCGTTTCAGTGTCAGCGAGAAAATATTGACCGACCGCGCAACCGGCGTCGTGCGCGTCACCGCAGATTGTTGAACCGAGATTGGAGCGGTAGTCGATGGAAAACATCACCAGCGGCGCGCTGGCCGGCGTCGGCGTATTGTTGATGTAGATGTCGGTGTCGTCAGCGTGAACCCAGCCAGGGCTCGTGCTCGCAAGAAGCGCGATCGTCGCATAGGCCGGGATGGCGATTCGGTGAATGAGTTTTTTGAACGTGTTCATCGTACTTCCCCTCGAAACGGCAATCGCCATTTCTGGAAAATCTTCAGTTGGAAATCAGAACCATGACGCCTTCGTTGATCTCGGATTTGCCTTGACCGATTTCTCTCAGATCGTAATCACCCGAAATCTCGAAAGTTGCGACGGAATAAATGGAAGCGCTGGTGCCGATGGTGCGCGGTGCCGGCGCTTGCAGCGGCGCGAGACGCGTGACGATCGCCGTCACTTCACCGTTCTCGAGATCGTTGTCAAAGTAGGCGACTTCGCCGTCGAGAAAATTGTCCGCGAAGTCCACGGTCTTCGTCGTGCATGCGGTGGTAACGTCGGGAAGACAGTTTGTTGCGCCGACCGCGCCGAGCGTCGGCATGTTGGCGGAATTCGCGATCGTTGCATCGACGATCGCCTGCGCGCGATGGAACGCGGTGTTCTTGAGTTCCTGATTGCTCGCCATGCGAAGCTCGATCACGCTGGAACGCATGGCGGCGAGACTGAGCATGGTGATGATGATCAGGAACATCAGCGCCGTGAATAGTGCCGCACCTTGCTGTGTTGATCTGACGCGCATTTCAGCAGTTCCCCGTGTTCATGCATTGCAGGTTGCGGGGATTCCGCAACAGCACAGTGGTCGTATAAACGCGACGGTAGTACCCGTCGTCCGGTGGATCGAAATCGACGTTGCCTACGCTGTAGGTTTTCAGGTTCGTGTAATTCACGTCTTCCTGCAGACTGCGCATCAGCAGGTTCACGCGGATCGAGACGAGCTGACTCGCCAACTGCGCTGCTGTGGGTCCGGAAAGGTAACGGTTTGCAACGCCGTCGGCGTCGGTGTCGATGCCGTATTCAAGCTGCAGATTCTCAACACCCTGCGCGAGACATTCCTCGGCCATGGTAGGTGTCGCGCCATCGAAATCGAGCGCGTAGCGGCAAAGCGTCGGGATGCCATCGCCGGCGGTATCCGCGAAACTGCGCACGTAATAGACCTTCGGTATGTACTTCCAGTTGGCGAGCGGCGCGGGAACGACGACGTCGGGTGTGAGACCGGGATCCTGTTCATACAACAGGCCGAGAACGCCGTTGGTCTGCAGATAGACTGTGTCGTTATCAAGATCCGCGACTTCGGTTACCGCACCTTCGAGCCGCTTGATCGCGATCGCGTCCGTATTCGCCTGGTGATTGCCGGCGGTGATGCACGAGAAAACCGTGCTTATGGCGTTGGCATTGTCCGGCTTGTCGTACGCTGTAACCGCCTGGTCGACGCTGTACAACCAGCCGGCTGCCGCGCCGCAATCCTGCGTCAGCGTGAGTTCATCGTCCGCCGTGATGCTTGTCGGATCGAAAAGATTCGCCCAGAAGCCTGCAAGTTCGATGTCGTCCACCAGCAAGTTCAATGCGTAGCGTGCGTCTTCCTGCATGCGTGCGATCTGTTCGTCCTGGCGGTAACTGTTCTTGTTCTGCATGAACAGCGTGGCCATGCCGGCGACGATCAATATGCCGAGCGTCATCGAGATCATGAGTTCGATCAGCGACATGCCGCGTTGCCGGTATCGATTGTTGTGTTTGTTCATCATGGCGCTATGTATGTCGCTACCTGGATGATGCGGCGAAAGTCGTTGTCAGCGCCGTAATTGCCGTCGCCGCAGAGACTGTCGCTGGCGCTGTCGAGCTCCGTGACGCTTTCCCATACGATCGTGACCGTGTAGAGACCTTGACCGCCGGCAGCGATTCCTTCGATGCAACCCGTTGGATTGACGAGACCGCCAGTGCTGGTTGCGACACCGCCGATCGTCGCCTGCTCGGCAACACCGGCGATCGCCTGTTGCCATTGCCAGACATCGAAATCAGCCAACTCGGTTGAGGTACAAGTATCAGTGCGGCAATCGACACCGGGAGCCGGTCGAAGCGCGCCGAGCGCGTCGTCGACGTACACATCCAACTGGTCGGGATTGGCGCGCATGCGTTCGATGATGTCGTACGCGAGATACGTCGCCGTCGTGCGCTGTACCGCTTCGAAGTTCGTGCGCTTGGAAACGATCTGCAGGCCGGCGACGGTGAGAATGCCGATCGCGAACACGAACAGCGCGATCAACACTTCGATCAGACTGAAACCGTTTTGTGATCTGATGATTTTCATGGTCTTGTCACGGACACGAAGGCGAGGCGTCGGCGAGGGTTGTTGTGGACGTTGCGGGGCGACCGCTTTCCGGCACCTGCAATACACGCGCTTCGCTTGCACCGCGGCTGTCGCACAGTGTCAGTTCACCTTCACTGTCGCCGGAGGGAAAGACCTGGATGCGCCCGTTCGACAAGTACACAAGACTCTGAAAACCGGCGCGCAATGTGATGTTCTGCATGCCCGGCTCGGCGCGAAGGATGTCCTCGTCGTTATCGCGATCGCCATCCCTGTCGTTATCCACGAACACGATCCAGCCGTTCTCCCACGTCGTGCTGCCCGCGCAAGCGGTCATGTTCGTGGATGCGCAGATGCCGACGCGGCGGTTGCGCGCGACGGCTTCACTGCGCGCGATCTGCAGGCTGGCGATGACGTTGTTGACCTCGGCGGCACGACGATTGTTGCGGACAAAGTCCTGCATGCCGGGTACGCCGATGGCGAGAAGGATCGCGGCGACGCTGACCGCGATCATCATTTCCATAATCGTGAAGCCGGAATGGGTTTTCATGCCCCCGACTATAGGCAGGGGTGGGGGTGAAACAACCCAACAGCCGATGAGTGGTTCGATTTCCCCGATATTGGTTTCAGGAAAACCTTACAAGCGAGGAGTGGAGTACTGACTCAGCAAACACAGTTCGTTTTCGACGTCCGGTTCCTCTGCGCTAACAGTCAACAGGCGACGCCGAGATTACCCTGGAAGGTCTGCAAACGCGGGCGGCCGGTGCTCGCAACCGCAATCCAACGATCGTTTTCGGGTCCATCGAGGCAGACGGCGACGGAACCGCCGACTCCCGAAAGACTTAACGCGTTGGCGGTGTAGGTAAATCGTGTCACGCTGCCCGGCATGTTGAGGCCGGTGCGTGGACCTTGCACAGCGAGGATTTCGTCGCCGCTGTTAAGGCCCAGACTGAGAACGCCGTCGCCCTCGTCATCGAGAAACACCAGCCAACCATCGGCCCAGTCGCCGTTGCTCGCGCAACCGGTGCTGTCGGTGGCGCGGCAGACAACGACGTTCTCGCCACGGCTTGCCGCAGTACTGCGCGCGCGCTGCAGGTCATTGACCAGCGCGTTCACCGCCGCCGCGCGGCGGTTGGTGTCCATGAAGTCGATCATCGAGGGAACGCCGACCCCCAGCAGGACTGCCAGGACCGAGACGGTAACCATGAGTTCAATCAGCGTGAAGCCGCTTTCCTTGCGCATACGACCCTCCTTCCTTGAGAGCGTGGGGTTTGCTGGTGCCGGTACCTGCCGAATGGCACAATACCGACCATAATTCTACCAAGAATTTTCCGAAAGGGGCGGGGACCAGCGGATGACCACGCAGAAACCGGACGTTGTAATAGTCGGGGCAGGTGTTTTCGGTCTTCTTACCGCGCGCGAACTCGGCCGCGCCGGCCTCTCTGTTCTTCTTGTCGAAAAAGGCCAGCCCGGGCGCGAGGCATCGCGTGCGTCCGCAGGCATTCTTTCTCCTTTATATCCGTGGCGCGCGCTTGCCCCGTTGCAGGCGCTGGCTCACTGGAGCCAGCAGTACTATCCGGTCCTGGTCGACGATCTTCGTCGTGATACGGCCATTGACCCTGAATTGCTGAACAGCGGCATGCTCGTTTTCGGCGAGGACGAACGGCAGGTCGCGCAGGCCTGGGCGCGTTACAGCGCCCGTCCGCTGGATATTCTTGAACCGCGTCAGGTTGTCGCGTGCGAACCGGCGTTGGGTGGGAGTTCGCCCCGTCCGGCGGTATTCCTGCCGACGGTGTCTCACGTACACAGTTCCCGGCTGATGCGCGCGCTCACGGAGTCCGTCTACGGTCTTGGTATACCCATCCGGGAAGATCTGGCGGTAACCGGCATTACCACACGCGAAGGGCGGGTGACCGGCATCAATACGGCCGAAGGTGAAATACCGACGGATCGCATCGTGATCTGCGCGGGCGCGTGGTCGGGTGAGCTGCTCGAAGGGCTGGAGGTGCGCGGCAACGTTCGGCCGGTCAAAGGACAAGTCATCCAGTTCGACGGCCCGCCAGGTCTTTTGTCGCGCATTCTTCTTGATCGAGGCTGCTACATCATTCCTCGCCGCGACGGCAGTCTTGTTGTCGGCAGCACCATCGAGGAAACCGGCTTCGACGTCAGCACCACACAGGAAGGACGCGACCAGCTGCAGGAAGCCGCAGCCCGGGTGCTACCGGCGCTCGGCAATCTCTCCGTCCAGCGGCATTGGGCGGGACTCCGTCCGGCCACGCGCGACGAACTTCCTTATATCGGTGCGCATTCCGAACTGCGCGGCCTGTACCTGAATACCGGACACTTCCGTCACGGGCTGACGACGGCACCGGCTTCCGCGCGTCTGCTGGCGGACATCGTGCTGGAACGCTCGCCGATACTTGACCCTTCCGAGTACCGCCCGACCCGTTGATCCTTCGCTTCGTCGAACGCCACGCATTAGACGGGTTACGGGTGGCGAACCTATACTTCCCACATGATCGATCTGCAGGAAATGGCGGCGAAGCTTGCCGCGCTTGGCATAAGTCCGACGCCGCAGCGACTGGCGGTGGCGTCGGTCCTGCTCGACAGACCGCAGCATCTGACGGCGGACCAGGTGCATGCGAGGGTCAACTCCGAAGTGCGGCGGGTATCAGTGGCCACCGTATACAACAGCCTGAAGCTATTCACCGACTGCGGCCTGTTGCGGGAAGTCGTCGTCGAACCAGGCCGGGTTTTCTACGATTCCACGACGTCGGATCATCACCATTTCTACGACATCGCGAGCGGGCACCTCAGTGA
>OBJO01000428.1_pt1 | contig 18915 bp, 18 predicted proteins | sample 1481741 | NCBI WGS metagenome assembly OBJO01 (sample SAMN06140803, study PRJEB22556) | human gut metagenome | host: Homo sapiens | place: China: Beijing | collected 2014 | reverse complement strand
GGCGTCCGTGAAACTTGCCGAGGCCGCGTCGCGCGATGCGCGCATCCAGCTCGGTTACACGACGGTCATCGCACCCATCAGTGGCGTGACGGGCATCGCGCGGAAGTTCGAAGGCGCGCTGGTGACCGCGGGCGCGGACAGTCTGCTGACGAGTCTTGTTCAGACCGACCCCATGGACGTGCATTTCTCGATCTCCGAAAACGAATGGCTCGCCGAACAGCGTGAACGCGCGAACGGCAGTCTTGCGGTTCCCGTGGAGAGCGAACTTGAAGTACGCATTGAGCTGGCCGACGGTACCGTGCTTGAGCGTGTCGGTCACATCAATTATTCCGCCGCGCGCATCGATACCACGACCGGCACGTACAGCCTGCGCGCCCGTTTTCCGAACGCCGATGGCGCGTTGAAAGCCGGTCAGTTCGTGCGCGTGAAGGTGAGCGGCGCGACGCGGCCGAACGCCATCGCCGTGCCACAGAAAGCGGTGCTTGAAGGTCCGCAAGGCAAGTTCGTGTTCGTCGTCGGCAAGGATGCAAACGGCGCGGATGTCGTCGAGTTCCGGCCGATCGGGGTCGGCGAATGGGTGGGCGGGTCCGCGGATGTGAATGGCGAACGCTGGGTCGTGCGCTCGGGTCTTGCCGCCGGCGACAAGGTGATTCTCGATAACTTCATCAAGATTCAGCCTGGCGCGCCCGTCGCGGTGATCGAGCCTGACAGCGCGCCGTCGGTGACGGCCGGCAGCGCATCAACCGTCGCTGTCGCGCAATAAGGAGCCGCACATGTTCTCGCGCTTTTTCATCGACCGGCCGATCTTCGCCATGGTGATTTCGGCCTTCATCATCATCGCCGGCCTCGCCGCGATACGCGCGCTGCCGATCGCGCAATATCCGGAAATCTCGCCGCCCGTCGTGCTGGTCACCGCGATCTATCCGGGCGCATCCGCCGAAGTGCTGGAGCAGACCGTCGCCGCGCCGCTGGAAAACCAGATCAACGGCGTCGAGAACATGCTTTACATGAGTTCGACATCGACATCGAACGGCGTGTTGCAGATCAGCGTCACCTTCGGCATCGGCGCGGACCCGGACAAGGCCGCGCTCGACGTGAACAATCGCGTCAAGCAGGCCGAAGCGAAACTGCCGCTGGAAGTGCGCCGCCAGGGCGTCACGGTGGACAAAAGCTCGTCATCGTTTCTGCAGGTGATCGCGTTCCGTTCGCCGGACGGTCGTTTCGATGACATCTACACCAGCAATTACGTGACGATGAACGTGCTGGATCGTCTGAAGCGCGTGCCGGGCACGACGGGCGTGCAGATTTTCGGCGCAAAGGATTACGCGATGCGCATCTGGCTGAAGCCTGACCGCCTCACGCAGCTGAATCTGGCAACGAGCGATGTCGCACGCGCGATCCAGGAACAGAACGCGCAATTCGCGCCGGGCAAGATCGGTCAGCCGCCGGTATCGAACGGACAGGAACTCGTCTACACCATCACAAGCAAGGGGCGGCTTTCGGACGTCGAGGAATTCGAGAACATCGTGATCCGCACGGAGGCCGACGGTTCGATCCTGCGTCTTGAGGATGTCGCGGATGTCGAACTGGGCTCGCGCGATTACGAATTCCGCGGTCGCGTGAACGGCCAGGCGGCGACGCTCGTCGGCATTTTCCTGCAGCCCGGCACCAACGCGCTTGATGTCGCGGAAGAAGTGAACGGCGTGATGGATGAGCTGTCCGCGCGCTTTCCGGAAGGTCTGGAACACAGCGTCGTTTATGACACCACGCGCTTCGTGAAAGTCTCGATTCGCGAAGTGGTGAAAACGCTTGTCGAAGCGATGGTGCTCGTGTTCCTCGTCGTTTTCTTGTTTTTGCAGAACTGGCGCGCGACGTTGATTCCGACACTCGCCGTGCCGGTGTCGCTGATCGGAACGTTCGCCGGCCTGCACATGCTCGGCTATTCCATCAACACGCTCACGCTGTTCGGCATGGTGCTCGCGATCGGCATTGTTGTTGACGACGCGATCGTTGTGCTCGAAAACGTCGAGCGCATCATGCACGAGGAAGGCAAGTCCGCGTACGAGGCGGCGATACAGGCGATGCGCGAAGTCACCGGTCCCGTGATCGCGATCGTGCTCGTGTTGATCGCGGTGTTCGTACCGATCGCGTTTGTCGGCGGACTCGCCGGTGAGCTGTATCGCCAGTTCGCCATCGCGATCTCGATTTCCGTCGGCATCTCCGGTGTCGTCGCGCTCACCCTCACGCCGGCCTTGTGCGTGATGATCCTTAAAAACGAACACCGTCAGCCGGGCAGGTTTTTCCGCTGGTTCAATGATTTCTTTGCGCGTCTCACGCAACGTTACACGGAAGGTGTTGCGTGGATGATCAGGCGCGCGGCGCTCGGCATGTTGTTGTTCGCCGGCATGGTCCTGATCACGGCGGGTTTGTGGGAGTTCACGCCGGGGTCGCTCGTGCCCGACGAAGACCAGGGCTTTTACATCGCCGCGGTGATGCTGCCGGACGGCGCGACGCTTGATCGCACGGACGCGGTCGTCAAGGAAGTCGTCGAACAGATCATGTCGAACCCGGCGAATGATTACGCGATCGCATTCACCGGTTTCGATTTTCTCGGTGGCGGTTATCGCAACAGCGCGGCAACCATCTTCGTGCCGCAAGTGCACTGGGATGAACGCGACGTGACGGCGAATGAACTCGTGGGCGAGTTGTACATGAAGACGGCGCACATCCGCGACGCCCTGGTGCTTGCGTTCAATCCGCCGCCGATCTGGGGACTGGGAACCGCCGGTGGTTTCGAGCTTTATATCCAGAACCGTGGTGAAGGCGGCGCGCAACGTCTGAACGAAATCGCGCAACAGTTTCTTGCCAAGGCGAACCAGGATCCCGAGCTCATGAACGTCGCCACGTTATGGCGCGCGAACGCGCCGCAGTTGCACGTTGATGTGGATCGCGAGAAGGCGAAAGTGCTCGGCGTCGCGGTTGATGAAGTGTTCAACACGCTATCCGCAACGCTCGGCACGTATTACGTGAATGACTTCAACAAGTTCGGTCGCACCTGGCAGGTATTGATGTCCGCGCATCCGGATTATCGGCGTCGTCCGGATGATATCGGCGATATCTACGTGCGTTCGGAAAGCAGCCGTCAGATTCCGTTGTCGGCACTCGCGACCGTGGAATATTCCGCGGGACCGGAAACGATGGATCGTTTCAACAATCTGCCGGCCGTGAAGATTTTCGGCAGCGGCGCGCCGGGTATCAGTTCAGGTCAGGCGATCGAACGCGTCGAACGGATTCTCGATGAAACGTTGCCCGAAGGTTTCAGCTATGACTGGTCCGGCGCGTCGTTCCAGGAAAAGGAATCGAGCGGTGCAGGCGCGTTCGCGCTCGCACTCGCGGCCGTCATGGTGTTCCTGATTCTCGCCGCGCAGTACGAGCGCTGGTCGCTGCCGTTGTCGGTATTGCTCGCGTTGCCGTTCGGTACGTTCGGCGCGCTGACAGCGGTGTGGGTGCGCGGCATGACGAACGACATCTATTTCCAGATCGGTCTGGTCACGTTGCTCGGACTCGCCGCGAAGAACGCGATTCTCATTGTCGAGTTCGCAATGCTGAAAAAGCAGGAAGGCATGAGCACGATGGATGCCGCGCTCGAAGCCGCGCGTCTGCGCTTCCGTCCGATTCTCATGACATCGCTCGCGTTCATTCTCGGCGTCACACCGCTCGCGTTCTCAAGCGGCGCGGGTGCCGCGGCAAGACAGTCGGTCGGCACCGGCGTGATGGGCGGCATGCTGGCGGCGACGTTCCTCGCGATCTTCTTCGTGCCGCTTTTCTTCCGGCTGATCAGTGATTTCAGGCTGCGCCGCAAGCGCGAAAGCGAAAACACGGCGCTGCAAGCGGAGATGGTTCATGAATAAATATCTTGTCGTGACGCTCGCGTTTCTCGTCAGCGCGTGCGCCGTCGGGCCGGACTACGAGCGGGCGGTGAACGAACTGCCCGACGCCTTTTCTGATGAATCGGGTGACGAAACAAATGGGCTCGCCGACTGGTGGCTGAATTTCGATGATCCGCAATTGATCGCGTTCATCGAGGAAAGTCTCGCGCACAACAACGATCTGAAAATCGCTGTCGCGAATGTCGATACCGCGGCAGCGGCCTTGCAACTGGAACGCGCGGATTATCTGCTGACGGTGAACGCGCAGGCCGGTGCGACGCGCGCGGATGGCAGTGAAGCGGGCGCAATCCCTTCGCCGCCGGGTGCGTACACCGAGTATCGCGCCGGTCTTGTCATCAGTTATGAGCTGGATATCTGGGGTCGCGTGCGGCGAGCGAACGAAGCCGCGCTTGCGGAATTGAAGAGTGACATCGCCGTGCGTGACGGTGTGCGTGCAGCGGTCGCCGCCGCGGTCGCACGCGCGTGGTTTGAAACACGCGCGCTGGATCAGCGCATCGCGCTGCTTGAACGTCTGCAGCAGACGCGTATCGACAATCTTCGTTTGCAGAAGGTGCGGCTCGATGCCGGACTCATTTCTCCTTATGACTACGAGCAGTCGCGCGCGGAAACCGCGGCGGTTGAGGTCGAGCTGCCGGGATTGCGCGCCGCGCGTCAGCGTGCGTTGACCGCACTCGCCGTGCTGCGTGGCCTGACGCCGCGCGCGATGTTTGCGCAGTGGCGCTCGCCGGACATACGCGAGAGCGCATCGCTGCCTGCCGCGCCGGACGTGCCGATGGGTCTTCCCTCCGAATTGCTCGAACGGCGGCCGGACATTCGCGCCGCCGAGCAGCGGCTTGTCGCTGCGAACGCGCGCATCGGTGAAGCAAAGGCCGCGTATTTTCCGAGTTTCTCACTCACCGGATTCGCTGGCGGCATTTCAACGGCGTTCTCCGGGCTCGGTGATTCACCGGCACAAAGCTGGCAGGCCGGTATTGGAATGAGCGTGCCGCTGACCGATCTCGGGCGCATCGGTGCGAACGCGGACGCCGCACGCGCGCATTACGACGCGGTAACCGCGGCGTACGCGAAAACGGTGCAGATCGCGTTTCAGGAAACGTTCGACGCATTGAACGGTGTCACAGCCGCACGCGCCGTCATGCGCGCGCAGGACGAACGCGTCGCTGCACTGACCAGCGCGTATCGCGTCGCCGAGGCGCGCTATGAGGCGGGACGCATCGGTTATCTCGAAATGCTCGACGTCGAACGGCAGTTGCGTGAAATCGAACAGCAACAGGTCAACGCACAGCTGCGTTTGTTGCAGGCGACGGTGGATCTCTATCGCGCGCTCGGCGGCGGCTGGCACGAACAGACTGTGTTCGCAGAGCAAGGTTGAAGCAAGAAAGGGGAGGTAGGCATGGAGAATATTCATCTGGCGAGTCCACGGTACAACGTGGCTGGTAATGTGCCGACGGACGAAGCGGTGCGTGAATACGTGTTTCACACACCGCGTGTGATGCTGTCGTGGCTCGAGCTGCTGGAACGCTATGCTGAGGAAGAAGCGACCGACCGTTCGCCTTCATGAATCCGGAAGGATGTTTCTTGACGGCGCGTCATATCCGCGTTTCGATAGCGGACCCTGACGACGAATACGCGCTGCGAGCGGAGGCATGAACATGCGTGTCGAATTCTGGTTCGAGTTCGCGAGTACGTATTCGTATCCCGCGGCAATGCGCATAGAGGATCTCGCGCAACGCTATGGCGCGACATTGCACTGGCGCGCGTTTCTGCTTGGACCGACGTTTGAAAAACAAGGCTGGAACGACTCACCGTTCAACGTGTTTCCCGTGAAGGGCCGGTACATGTGGCGCGATCTTGAACGCATCTGCGCGCGCGACGACATTCCGTTTCGCCGGCCGTCCGTGTTTCCGCGCAACGGCCTGCTCGCCGCACGTATCGCCTGCGCGTTTGAAACCGCAGAGTGGTTACCGGCGTTCGTGAAAAGCGTATACCGCGCGAATTTCGCGGAGGATCGCGATATCGCGGACGAGAAAGTGATAGCCGAACTGTTGAACAGTCTCGGTCAGCCAGGCAAAGACATCGTCGAGCAGGCGCAATCGCCGTCATCGAAACTGCGGCTCCGCGAACAGACTGCTGAAGCGGAACGACGCGGCATTTTCGGCGCGCCATCCGTTCTCGTCGGCGATGAACTATCCTGTGAACTGTTCTGGGGTAATGACCGCCTGGATGACGCGTTCGAGTGGTACCGACGTGTTGCAGATACCGCCGAGCGATCGGGAAACGTCTGAATCGAACCGGTGGAAAAGGGGCACAAAACGCCCCGCTTACAAGGAGGCCGTGTGCAACCGATCATCACCGTCCGTGATCTTGACAAGACGTACGCGTCGGGATTGCAAGCGCTGAAGAACATCAATCTCGAAATTCGCCGCGGCGAGATTTTCGCGTTGCTGGGGCCGAACGGCGCCGGCAAGACCACGCTGATCAGCATCATCTGCGGCATCGTCAATCCGAGTGCGGGAACGCTTCTCGCCGATGGTCACGATGTCATCGCGGATTACCGTGCCGCGCGCGAGAAGATCGGTCTCGTGCCGCAGGAACTCGCGACCGATGCGTTCGAAAGTGTGTGGGCGACGGTGAGTTTCAGCCGCGGCCTGTTCGGCAAGTCACCCAATCCCGCGTACATCGAAAAACTGCTGCGCGATCTTTCGCTGTGGGACAAGAAGGATGCACGGATCATGACGCTCTCAGGCGGCATGAAACGCCGCGTGATGATCGCAAAAGCACTTTCGCACGAACCGAAGATCCTGTTTCTCGACGAGCCGACGGCGGGTGTGGACGTCGAACTGCGCCGTGACATGTGGGAGATGGTTCGTAACCTGCGCGCAAGCGGCGTCACCATCATTCTCACGACGCATTACATCGGAGAAGCGGAGGAAATGGCGGACCGCGTCGGCGTGATCAGCAAGGGCGAGATCATTCTCGTCGAAGAAAAACACGCGTTGATGGAAAAACTCGGCCGCAAGCAGTTGACGCTGCAATTGCAGCAGCCGCTCGCGGAGATTCCGGCCGACCTGCGCGATGCATCGCTCGAACTTGTCCAGGAGGGCAACGCGCTGGTCTACACCTTCGACGTGCAGCGCGAACATACCGGCATCGCACAGTTGTTGCGTGCGCTCGACCGGCACGGCATCGACTACAAGGACCTGCATTCAAGTCAGAGTTCGCTGGAAGAAATCTTCGTCAGCCTCGTGAGGGAGCGCAAATGAACGTTCACGCCATACGCGCGATTTACCGTTTCGAGATGGCGCGTGCCGGCCGCACGCTGATGCAGAGCATCTTCTCGCCTGTGATGTCGACGTCGCTGTACTTCGTGGTGTTCGGCGCGGCGATCGGTTCGCGCATGGTGGAGATCGACGGCGTCAGCTACGGCGCGTACATCATTCCCGGTCTGATCATGCTGTCGTTGTTGAATGAAAGCATTTCCAACGCGTCCTTCGGCATCTATTTTCCGAAATTCACGGGCACGATTTACGAACTGCTTTCCGCGCCCATCTCCGCAGTCGAAATCGTCATCGGCTACGTCGGCGCCGCCGCGACAAAATCCGTCATTCTCGGCATTCTCATTCTGCTGACCGCGCGACTGTTCGTGGATTACGACATCGTGCATCCGTTCTGGATGCTGTGCTTCCTGGTGCTTACCGCGGTCACATTCAGCCTGTTCGGTTTTGTCATCGGCATCTGGGCCGACGGTTTCGAGAAACTGCAGATCGTGCCGCTGATGATCGTCACACCGCTCACGTTTCTCGGTGGCAGTTTCTATTCCATCGACATGCTGCCGCCGGTCTGGCAGAAGATCACGTTGCTGAATCCGGTCGTGTATCTGATCAACGGATTCCGCTGGAGTTTTTATGGCGTTTCGGATGTCAGTGTGACATTCAGCATCAGCATGATCCTGGTGTTTCTCGCGCTTTGTCTCATTGCTGTGTGGTGGATATTCAAGACGGGATATCGTCTGAAGAACTGATTGGCGCGTCCGTAATAATTGCTGTTGCATTGCGTGCATTGCTTCGACCTCGTCAAACCGCTGCATCACCGCCAAAGACAGACCTCACGAAAGGAAGCCGCTTACCTACGTACTCGTTCCGGTTGCGCGCGGTGTCGAGCGCGACTTAATTAGCGGCTCATGTCATCCATTCCCGAATCAGGCAGAAATCGCGTGCTTGCCGCGTTGTACGACGCGCAACACGCGGCGTTGTTTGCAAATCTGGAAATGGTAACGCTCGATCTGAACCACGTTCTGTACGAAGCCGGCGACATGATCGACGTCGTTTACTTCCCGCTCGACTGTGTGATCTCGTTGCTCTACATGATGGAAGACGGACGCTCTGTCGACACATCGGTCGTCGGCAATGAAGGCCTGGTCGGTGTCGCCGCGGTTCTCGGCGGCAAGGTTGCGCCGTTCCGCGCAATGGTTCAATTGCCCGGCGATGCATTGCGTCTGCATGTGCGCGTGCTGAAGGATGCTTTCAATCGCGACGCGAAAGTGCGCGAAATCCTGTTGCGTTACACGCAATCGTTGTTGATTCAACTGGGACAGACGGCGGGCTGCAACCGGCATCATTCGCTGGAGCAGCGCTTGTGCTGCTGGTTGCTTTACTGCATGGATCGCGTTTCCTCGAACAATCTCGCCATGACGCAGGAACTCATTGCATCGAATCTCGGCGTGCGCCGCGAGGGTGTGACTGCCGCCGCGCGTAAATTGCAGAAGCAAGGCGTGATCGATTACGGGCGCGGACACATCACGGTGTTGAACCGCTCGCGACTTGAAGCCTTGAGCTGCGAATGTCACGCCATCGTCACGCGTGAAACGGATCGTCTGTTGCCAGCGATGAAGAGCACAAGTACGCAGCATCTTTCGCTGCGATGATTCATGGTGAAGGTTTGACAATACTTATATGCGTGAGCGAACAGACGGGAATTCCGGTGCGGGCGTAGCTTCATTCCTGCAAGAGCGGCGGGCGTGTACCCGTTCCCGGTGAACGTCGACGGATGGTTGTCGGGAAGCTCTCGCGAATGTTTCCGGCGTTGTCGGCCGGCCAAAACCGACAGGCGCGTTACGCGCAAATTCCCCTCAACCACGAAGGAATGAACACCATGAGCCAGAACAATCCTGATAAATCCCAGCGCGCGGGTGGCGGCAGATCCGCACAACCGCAGAACGACCCGAATCAGGGCAACCAGCAGCAGCAGGCTTCGCCGCGCAAGCAGGGCGGCGGGCAACAGCAGCAGCGCAATCCGCGCAACGACCGCGCGGAGTAGCGCACGCTGCATCATCCGTAAGCGGTGGTGCAACGTGGGTACATGAAGGGATTCACAAAAGCGTCGCGGGCAACCGCGACGCTTTTTTTTGCCCGCAAAATCCGCAGTGGAATGGCTAAATTCACTTGCTTTCGTTAAAGTTGCGCCACAACAAAATCGCACCGGAATCCGGTGAAACAGGGGGCGACATGAACGAAACAACAATGCAGGCAGCCGGCGGTTATTCGGTTTTCAATGCGCTGGTGGACATCATCGCCGCGCCATCGCGCGCGCTCGATGAGGTGAAGAACCGGACGCGCTGGTTGTGGTGGCCGCTCGCCATCACGCTGGTCACCATCATTGCGGTTTTCGCTTTCTATTACACGTGGGTGGACTTCGACTGGATGGTCGACGAAATGATCCGCACCACCATGGCGCCGGGCGCGGATCCCGCGCAGGCCGAACAGATGCGCAGCTTCATGTCGCCGGGCATGCAGATCACGATGACGGCCATCGGCGTCACCGTTGTCACATTCCTTATCTATGCGGTCCAGTCCGGTTATCTGCACATGGTCAACCGCATCAGCGGCGATCCGGAACTGCGTTACGGACAATGGTTCGCGTTCTCCGCGTGGACGGGTTTCGTCGGCGTGTTCAACGCGCTCGCCGTGCTGGTTGTCATTCTGATGGCGAGCACCAACCAGGTCGCGCCGGATGAACTCGCGCCGCTGTCGGTGAACGCGCTGTTGATCCACGCCGAACCCGGTACCGCGTGGGCGACATGGGGCCAGTCGCTGACGCTGGTACATTTATGGATGCTCGTGCTGATGACCATCGGTTTCGCACGCTGGACGAAGTCGTCCACGATGAAGTCGGCGATCGTCGTCGTGACGCCCTGGGCGCTCATCTTCGGTATCTGGGCCGCGATCATCGCGGCCTGATCCTTCATCACGAAAGGACTCCCGATGAATCGGAAGGCGCTGGTCTTTATCGGCCTCGGCGTGCTGCTTGTCGGCCTGCCGCTGCTCGGCAAGCTGACGCGCGGCGACGCGGCGAAAACCGTCGAGGTCACACCCGTCGCGGCGAAACTCATTCGCAGCTCCATCCTGTCATCCGGCGCGCTCGCGTATCGCGACGAAGTGGAACTTCGCTCGGAAGTGATCGGCAAGGTGCAATCGGTTGAAGTGGAAGAAGGTGATGAAGTGGCGGCCGGCGATCTCGTCATCGCGCTTGATCCCGAACAGTTCCGCGCGCAGGTCGAGCAGCAGCAGGCGAACGTGCGCATCCAGGAAATCGCGATCGAACGCCAGCGCGTGTTGCTCGCGAACATCGAGCGGCGCGTCGAGCGCCAGCGCGAGATGTTCGAACGCAAGCTGCTGGACACCAACACGTTTGAAGCGGCCGAGAACGAACTGCTGCTTGCGCGCGTCGATCTGCGGACACGCGAGGAATCACTGCTGCAGGCGCGCGCCGCACTCGCGCAGGCGGAAGACAATCTCGCGCGCACCGAAATCCGCTCGCCCATCGACGGCATCGTCATCATGCTCGACGCGAAACCCGGCGAAGCCGTGATCACGGGCACGACGAACATTCCGGGCACCACACTCGCGAAAATCGCCGATCCTTCCGTGATGCTCACCGAAGTGCACGTCGATGAAGCCGACATCGCAAAAATCGCGCTCGGTCAGAACGCGTCGATCTTTGCGGCCGCGTTTCCTGACACCGCGCTTCCAGGCATCGTGGAAAGCATCGCGGCCTCCGCGCAGCAGGCGCCAGGTCAGCAGAACCTTTCATTCGAAGTGAAAATCCGGCTCATCGAACCGGACGATGTCGCGATCCGTCCGGGCATGAGCTGCCGCGCGGAGATTTACACCGAGTCGAGCGACGACGCGCTCGCGGTGCCCGTGCAAGCCGTCCTGTATGACGAAGATTCCACCGGCGATGCCGAACAGCCTTACGTGTTTGTGATCGAAGACGGCAAGGCGAAACGTCGCGACGTGAAACCCGGCCTGTCATCGGACAGCGACATGGAAATCGTTTCCGGACTCACTGCGGGCGAGATCGTGATCTCCGGACCGTTCCGCGAGCTGCAACACCTGAAGGAGGGTGAAGCGGTGAAAGCGGAAGAAAAACTGGACGCCAGCGAATCGGCCGCGACGGATGAGTGAGCAAAGTCCAGCGCAGGCGATGACGCGCGGCGTTATTGAACTGCGCGATGTGCGGCGTGAATACCGCATGGGCGATCAGACCGTGCACGCGCTTGACGGTGTCGATCTTGATATCGGGCGTAATGAATACGTCGCGATCATCGGCGCTTCCGGTTCCGGGAAATCCTCGTTGATGAATATCATCGGCTGCCTTGATCGGCCGACAGCGGGTTCGTACGTGCTGAACGGCCGCGCCGTCGCGCAGATGAACGACACGGAACTTGCCGAAGTGCGCAATCGCGACATCGGTTTCATCTTCCAGAGTTTCAATCTGCTGCCGCGCGCCACGGCGTTGCAGAACGTCATGCAACCGCTGGTGTATCGAAAGCTGCCGCTCGCGCAACGTCGCGCGCTCGCAAGCGATGCGTTGACGCGCGTCGGCCTCGCGACGCGCATGGATCATCTGCCCAACCAGCTTTCCGGCGGGCAGCGGCAGCGCGTCGCGGTCGCGCGCGCGCTGGTCGGGCAGCCTGCAATCCTGCTTGCCGACGAGCCGACCGGCAATCTCGATACGACGACCACCGCGGAAATCATGGCGCTCTTCGATCAGCTCTACAAAGACGGCCAGACCATCATCATCGCCACGCATGAGCCGGAAATCGCCGCGCACTGCCTGCGCGTCGTTCGTTTGCGCGACGGCAAGGTCGAATCCGACATCCGCCAGGAGCGCAGTTGATGTATCTGCTGCTTGAAAGCCTGCGTTCCGCGTTCGCCGCCATCCGCGCGCACGGCTTTCGTTCGTTTCTGACCGCGCTCGGCATCATCATCGGCGTCGCGTCGGTCATCGCGGTCGTGTCCATCGTGCAAGGCCTCTCGCATACGGTGAACGCGCAGTTCCAGGGACTAGGCTCCAATTCCATCACCATCCGGTCCTTCACGCCGTTTCAACAGCAGATGCAGGGCCGCCTCGCGAAACTTACCGAAGACGACTTGCGCGTCATTCGTTATCGCATCGATGGCATTTCGCATATCACGCCGATTCTGTTCGATCCCATGAATCAGGCGAGCCGTGTCGGCTACCGCGCGCAGACGACGTTCACGCGTGTATACGGCGTCGGCAGCAATTACATGGACGTGAATCAGATATTTCCGCAGGACGGACGTTTCTTCGCGCGCAGCGATGATGAGCGCCGCCGTCTTGTCTGCCTCGTCGGTGTCGATGTGATCGAGAATCTCGATCTGCCCAGCAACGGCCTCAACGAATTCATTCGCATCGGCAGCGAGTGGTGCAAGATCGTCGGTGTGATGGAAGCGCGCGGCGAGCTGCTCGGCTTTTCGCAGGATGACTACGTGCTGCTGCCTTTCAATACCATGCAGCGTCTGCTCGGCACGTCGCGCGAATATGACATCCAGATACAGTTGCTGGTCGACGATATCGCTCGCATGGATGAAGTGATCGCGCGCATCCGACGTGTATTGCGCCAGCAGCACGACCTCAAGCCTGGTGAAGCGGATGATTTTCGCGTGCAGACCGCGGAACAGCTGACGGAATCATTCAACGCGATCGTCAACACCATCACCGCGGTGGCCGGTGGCATCGTCGGCATCTCACTGCTCGTCGGCGGCATCGGCATCATGAACATCATGCTGGTGTCCGTCACCGAACGCACACGCGAGATCGGCATCCTGAAAGCGCTCGGCGCGCGCCGCGTTGACATACTGCTGCAGTTTCTCATCGAAGCGGTTGTGCTCTGCATTCTCGGCGGCGTGCTCGGAATCGCACTCGGTTATGGCGTCGGTGCGCTCGTCGCGCTGCTGCTGCCGGGTTTCCCGCCCGCGCACGTACCGTTATGGGCGATTCTTCTGTCGGTCGGATTCTCGGCGGCCGTCGGCATTCTGTTCGGCATACTGCCCGCCGCGAAAGCAGCACAGCTCGATCCCATCGAGTCCTTGCGTTACGAATGATCCGGTCAATTGCGCAAATGCGGTAACGTTCATCGGGGGGTGAACATGTCGAAGCAAATGATCGGTCTTGCGCATTCTTCAGTGTCCATCCGCGTCCTCGTGAACAGCAGGAACAACACATGAAACACACGACGCTTGCCCGCAGTCTCGCGATCGCCGCCGCCTTGTCCGCGATCGTCGTCATCACATTCGGCGGAATTCTGAAGCCGGGTTATTCGGCGATGTCGAATTTCATCAGCGAACTCACGGCAACCGGCACGCCGCATGCGCAGGCCATCGGCATGTTCGGCTTCATTCCAATCGCCGTCCTGCTCGCCGCCTTTCTCATCGTCGCAGCACCCATCGTGCAGGTGCGCGGCGCAAGTCGTGTCGGTTATTTTCTTCTCTTCACGCAACCCATCGCGTATGTCGGTGCCGCGCTCGCACCATGCGACATCGGATGTCCCGCGCAAGGCTCCGCGACGCAGAACATTCACAATCTGATCGCGGTCGTGACGTACTTCGGCGCAGGCGTCGGCCTTTTCCTTTTATCGCGGGCGCCGGTGTTGAAAGGTGCCGCGAAGGCGGGTTTCGTCATCGCGGCCATTGCGTGGATGGCAGTATTCATGTTGATGCTGGAACCCGCGCTTTCTGCATGGCGCGGCCTGTTTCAACGCATCGCGGAAGTCATTCTTTGGACGGCCGTGCTGTTCATTGCCTGGCGGATGCTGCCGGAAAGAAACGCATGACGCGCGTGTCATCCTGATGCGTCACGTGTTCATTCGGATTCGCAGACGCACGAGATGATGTTGCGTCCGACGAACACTGTTATTCCCGAACTTCGCAAGTACGAGGGCATCGTCCGTTACACTACATTTCATCCCGGCTGCAGATCGTAACGACATGGCGAACGACAACGAAAAACTCGTCCGGCAGATTTCCGCCACCGGCATCTGGCTGCTCGCGGTGAACGGCATGATCGGCGCCGGCATCTTCGGTGTGCCGGCGGGCGCGGCGGCGCTCACGGGCATTTACAGTCCGCTGGTGTTTCTCGGTTGCGGAGTATTGCTGGCGGCCGTCGTGTTGTGTTTTGCGGAGCTGTCGAGTTATTTCCGCGGCACGGGTGGGCCGATTCTCTATGTGCAGACCGCGTTCGGATCGTTCGCGGGGTTCCAGACCGGCTGGGCGTTTTACATCGCGCGCGTGACGGCGTTCGCCGCGAACATCAATCTGCTGGTTTCATCGATCGCGTATTTCTGGCCCGCGGCGAACATCGGCGCGACGAGAATTTTCCTGCTCGGCGCGATCATGTTCCTTTTGACGTGGCCGAACGTGATCGGCACGAAGCAGGGCATGCGCACGATCGGCGTGCTGACCGTGCTGAAATTCCTGCCGTTGTTATTGCTCATCGCGATCGGTCTGCCGTGGCTTGCGCCATCGGCGTTTCCGGTCGCATCGACACCCATGCCGTCGATGATCGACATCGGCACTACGGCGCTTCTTGTGGTGTACGCGTTCGTCGGCTGGGAAGCGGCGGTCGTACCGGCCGGCGAGACGCGCAACCCTGCGCGCGACATGCCGCGCGCGCTGTTGCTCGCGATCGCGACGGTCACTCTTATATATGTGCTGGTGCAGGCGGTCGCCGTCGCGGTGCTGCCGGATCTGGAATCGTCGCGACGCGCGCTCGTGGATGCAGGTGCGGTTCTGCTCGGCCCTGCCGGCGCGATTCGGTTGACGGCCGCGGTGGTGGTGTCGGTCGGCGGCAACGTCGCGAGCACGATGATCACAGCGCCGCGACTCACGTACTCGCTCGCGCGCGACGGCAATCTGCCGCGCTGGTTCGGCGATGTGCACGCGGAATATCACACGCCCGCGCATTCGGTGATTTTCTTCGGCGTACTGGTGTTCGTGCTTGCGGTGTTCGGCGGCTTCGTGTGGCTAGCGGCGATGAGCGCGCTGGTGCGCGTACTCATTTATATGGTGTGCATCAGCGCGATGCCGCGCCTGCGTCGCAAGTTCGGCGATGCACCGGAACGTTTTCGTTTACCGGGCGGCGGATTGATTCCGTTGTGCGCGTTCGTGATATCCGGCGTGCTGCTGTTGCAGGTCGAACTCGATTCGGTGCTCGCGACGCTCGCGTCGCTGATCGCCGGAGCGGGTCTTTACGTGTGGATGAGGCGGCAGGATCAGCGTCGGTCGCGATAAACGATTTCCGGACGCTCAGGTGCGAGGATGCCGCCGATGATCGCGCCGATCAGAAGGCCGATGCTGGAAACAAGCGCCCAGACACCGACCGCGATCCCGGAGATGAAACCGATCACCGGCGCGTTGAAAAGCGCGAGTATCACCCAGATGAGAATGCCGACCGCGATCGCCGGCAGCACGGCGGCGCCGAGTCCGCGACCGACCGACCCCGCCTTGTAACCGCCTACACCACCGCCGATCAGACCGTTGATCGCCGGCAGAAAAAACAGCAGTACGCTGATGCCGATCATCCATAACGCGCAAACGAACAAGGATGTCCTGCCAGTATTTCTCATGCGGTTTTTCCTCCTCCCTTTTCTAATTGCGTTTCGTTCGTGCGATCTCAAGATATGTGGGAACAAGAAAACCTGAATCGGCATTCGATTTTTGAAGATTAATTTCCCATTTCTGTTGACACTAGGGGTAAACCCCTATTAATGTGCGTTTGCGGCATCGCCGCGTGGGCCGCACAAGAAACAACAATCACGCGGCAAATCAAAATGAATGGGGAAATATCATGAAAAAAGACGAACAATTCATCATCGAAGAGCTCGAATCCCGTTTCGAGATGGAAGCCATGATGGACGCACTGGCTGACAGCATCGAAAGTACCTGCACGAGTACCTGCAGCCCGAAATAAGCTGTGGTTTGAGGGTGGCGGCCTGTCCGCCGCCCTTTTTCTCGCCCCGACGCGGGTCCGGCGGCCCGTCTCCAGGATTGAAACCATCATGCGCGAAACAGAAGTTCCCGTGGACGTGCCGCCGCGGCCACGGGCGGATCTTGTAATCCAGGTCTTCGAAGAAGGCCTGCAAAGTTCAGCCCCGACAGGACGCTACCTGATTGATTGCGGCCAGCGTCAGTTCGTTGCGAGCGCGGCCGTATATGCACTGATCCGCGCACTGTGCGAGCGGCCGGCGGACTGGAATGCGTTGGCCCGACGTTATCGGCAGCTGAGCGGTGAGAATGAGAATGTGGCCGACCTGCGCCGCATCGTGGCCGGTCAATTGCCGCGTGAACTGTTCGACGCCGACGGTTCGCAACGACGCAGTCCGTTCCTGCTGCAGGCGGAGCTCTTCTCCGGTGAGCTGCTGTCGCCGTTGACCGCGCGGCTCGCTCGTCTGTTTACGCGCTGGGTGGCGTTGCCGACGCTGATCCTGTTCTTCGCCGTGCAGACGATGGTGCTGCCTGAAGCGATGTCACGTGTGCACATCGAGTGGAGTGCGTTCGAATCATTGCTCCTGATACTCGGATTGCTCGCGACTGTCGGTTTCCACGAACTCGGGCATCTGTCCGCCTGCGCGCGCGCGGGTTGCCGACACGGAGGTCTCGGTGTCGGACTGTACTTCGTATTTCCCGCGATGTATTCGGAAGTCAGCAAGGCGTGGACGCTGCCACCGCGCTCACGCCTTCTGATCGACACAGGCGGCATCTATTTCCAGTCGATGACGGTAATCGGCATCGGCGCATGGGCGCTGGTTTCCGGTTCCGATTTCGCGCACAAGCTCGTCTGGCTTGTCACGTTCGCAATGCTTCACACGCTGAATCCTTTCTTCAAATTCGACGGTTACTGGATGCTTTCCGACGCGACAGGACTTACCAACCTGCACGCGCAATTGCGCGCGACGCTGGTTGATCTGTTACGCGGGCTCGTTCCCGGCGCGCGCCGCGGTCCCGCGACCCGACCTGCCTGGCAGTCGGCCACGCTTTATGTCTACACGTTGCTGTGCACGCTGTACTTCGCGTTTGTGATTCATTTTCTTACGACGGCGATGCGCGCAACCCTTCGGAGCTATCCGCAGATTGCCGCCGATACGACAGCGGCGATTGCAGCCGCGCTTCAGCGTCACGAATTTTCCGCCGCAGCCGCCGCGCTTTTGAAACTTCTACTGGAGTCCGCGTGGCCCGCGTGTCTTCTGCTGTTCTGCCTGCTGATCGGATGGACATTCGGAAAGCGCGCCGTCGGTATCGTCAAGGATGTTCTGGGGAATGGTGAACGCCGAATGAGCGGTGATACCGGTCAATGAAGAAATCAACCTGGGAGGGGGGGATGAGCCAGGTGAATACTGAACGCGCGAATGCGCTTGCACAATTTCTGAAAATGGCGCCGCATGAAGCCGCCCGTCTGTCGCGCCGTGTGGAGGCGTGCGAGACACAGACGCAGCGCGATCTTTGCAACACACGCAAACGACGCATACGGATTGAAGGACACGAGTCACTGCCGGACGCGCATGCATTTGTCGTCGCCTTGCCGTTCTCGCGTCGCTCGTTGCTCCTGATCCATGGTCTCTGTCAGCAAGGCCGGCGCGTTTGCGTATTACGCACGCCGCTCGCCGTGCGTTTTCTCGAGGAGTACTCGCAGGCCAATGCCTGTCTGCAATTCCTCTCGCCCATCGAAATGATGCGCGCGACAGCCGAAGCCAATGACACCACCGCGTTCGTGACGTTTCCCGATCACACGCTCGGCGCCGCAAACACCAACGTCGCGGCATCGATGTTCGGAGAAACGTTTCTGTTCCATGCGCTCGAGTCCCTGCTGCTTCGCAAGCATGGACTGCCGTTGTTCGCGTTCGACGGTGAACGGATCACGCAGTACATCGATGCGGACGATAACGGACTCGACGCCATGATCGCGCGTGAAATCGCCTGGCTCGCGCAATCGATGGAAAAGGCCGCGCGGCAACACCCCGCGGAACTCTTTTCGTGGGAGTACCTGTCGCGCAAGTCGAGCCGCAGCGTACTCGGTCGTTGCACGCTGCATCTCGAAGTGCTGAAAGGATTCCTGCGCAGCTGGATTGCGTGCGAACCGCACCGCGCGGCGACGCTCGCGCCGCTGCTCGCGGAGATCGGCGTCAAGGGCGGCAAGCTCGTCAGCGATTTCTCGCGTCCGTCCGCGACCACGCTGCTGGGACGCGCTCATGCAGATTGAACGAATTGCCGCATCGCGCGTGTTTCCGTTTCTTGCGCGTCTCGCACCGGACCTGTTGATTCGTCTTTCGCGCGCGATGGCGATACGGCAGTCACGCGACCCGCGCCGTGCCGCCGCACACACGCAGCTTGAGGATAATTTCGCACGCGCCTTTCCCGGCAAAGATCGTGCGGATACGGTTGCACTGCGCGAGCAGCACGTCATGGCGCGCTATCACGCAGGGGTCATACTCGCCAATCTTCGCGCACGCGGGCAGGGCGCGCTCCTCCGTCACGCGATGCGTGATGTGAGCTACAGCGATCCTGCATGGGCAGACATCGTCACGCGCTCCGCGCGACCGCTGATTCTCTTCACCCCGCATTACGGTTGCTTCGTTTCCGCGAGTTTGCGTATTGCGCATGACGTCGGC
>OBJO01000422.1_pt1 | contig 19096 bp, 29 predicted proteins | sample 1481741 | NCBI WGS metagenome assembly OBJO01 (sample SAMN06140803, study PRJEB22556) | human gut metagenome | host: Homo sapiens | place: China: Beijing | collected 2014 | reverse complement strand
GATGATGGAAAAGCCCGATGTCGACGACATTCAGGGACTCTCGCCGGCGATTTCCATCGAACAGAAATCCACCTCGCACAATCCGCGCTCGACCGTCGGCACCGTCACGGAAATTTACGATTACCTCCGCTTGCTCTACGCGCGCGCCGGCACGCCGCGTTGTCCGGAACACGGCACCGAACTGGAAGCGCAAACCGTTTCGCAGATGGTCGACCAGGTGCTGAACCTGCCGGAAGGCACGAAGCTCATGTTGCTCGCGCCGGTGATTGCGAATCGCAAGGGCGAACACGTGCAGTTGTTCGCGGAACTGCGCGCGCAAGGTTTCATTCGCGCGCGCGTGAACGGCAAGGTCGTGGATCTCGATCAGCCGCCAACACTGGATCTGCGCAAGAAACATACGATTGAAGCTGTGGTTGATCGCATCAAGGTGCGCGGTGATCTCGCGCAACGGCTGGCGGAATCGTTTGAAACCGCGCTCGCACTTGCGGACGGCACCGCGGTAATTGCTCCGATGGATGACGACGACAAGAAATCATCCGGTGCGGAAATTGTTTTTTCAGCGAAGTTCGCGTGCCCCGCCTGCGGTTATTCCTTGTCCGAACTCGAACCGCGCCTGTTCTCGTTCAACAACCCTGTCGGCGCGTGCACAACGTGCGATGGTCTTGGCGTGAAGCAGTTTTTCGACGCCGCGCGCGTCGTCGTACATCCACACCTCTCGCTCGCCGGCGGCGCGATTCGCGGTTGGGATCGACGCAATGCGTATTACTTCCAGATGATTCGCTCGCTTGCGGCTCACTACAAGTTCGACATTGACGAACCGTTCGAGGACCTGCCGGAAAAAACACGCGCGATCATTCTCTACGGTTCGGGCGAGACAAAGATCAAGTTCAAGTACTTCAGCGAGCGCGGCACCACGATTGCACGCGAGCATCGCTTCGAAGGCATTCTGCCGAACATGGAACGGCGCTACCGCGAGACCGAATCGCAGACGGTGCGCGAGGAACTTTCAAAATATCTTTCAACACAACCGTGCCCGGATTGCGGCGGCACACGATTGAACAAACCGGCGCGCCACGTGTATGTGGACGGCAAGAGTTTGCCTGAAGTCGCCGCAACCGCCGTCGGCAAATCGAAAGTGTTTTTCGAGAAACTGTCGATGCCTGGCCGCAAGGGCGAGATCGCAAAGAAAATCGTGAAGGAAATTTCCGATCGTCTGACCTTCCTCGTGGATGTCGGACTCGATTACCTCACGCTGGATCGCAGCGCAGAGACCTTGTCCGGTGGCGAAGCGCAACGCATCCGGCTTGCGAGTCAGATCGGTTCCGGTCTTGTCGGTGTGATGTACATTCTCGACGAACCGTCGATCGGTCTCCATCAGCGCGACAACCAGCGCTTGCTGGATACGTTGATTCGCCTGCGTGATCTCGGCAACACCGTGATCGTGGTCGAACATGATGAGGACGCGATACGCCATGCGGACTACGTGCTCGACATGGGACCAGGTGCCGGTGTGCACGGTGGCACCATCGTCGCGCAGGGAAAGCCGCGCGACATCGAGAAAAGCAAGGAATCGCTGACGGGACAGTTCCTTTCCGGTCGGCGCAAGATTGCGGTTCCGTCATTGCGCACGCCTGTGCAGAAAGACAAGCAGCTGGTGATCAATGGCGCACGTGGCAACAACCTGAAGAATGTCACTGTCCGGATTCCGCTCGGACTTATGGCCTGCGTAACCGGAGTATCAGGTTCCGGCAAATCCACGCTCATCAACGACACGCTTTACAAGTACGCGGCGCGCGAACTGTACAACGCGTCCGACGAGCCGGCGCAGTTCGATTCCATCGAAGGCCTCGAAGAAGTCGACAAGGTCATCGACATTGATCAATCGCCCATCGGCCGCACGCCGCGCTCGAATCCCGCAACGTATACCGGCCTCTTCACGCCCATTCGCGATCTGTTTGCCGAGACACCGGAATCGCGCGCGCGCGGTTATCAGCCCGGACGTTTTTCTTTCAACGTCAAGGGTGGTCGTTGCGAAGCGTGCCAGGGCGATGGCGTCATCAAGGTTGAAATGCATTTTTTGCCGGACATCTACGTTGCTTGCGATATCTGCAAGGGAAAGCGTTACAACCGCGAGACGCTGGATATCCGTTACAAGGGCAGGAACATCAGCGAAGTGCTGGAAATGACGGTGGAAGATGCGCTGGTGTTTTTTAACCCTGTGCCGACTATCGCGCGCAAATTGCAGACACTGATGGATGTCGGACTTTCCTACATCCGGCTTGGCCAGAATGCGACCACTCTTTCAGGCGGTGAAGCACAACGCGTAAAACTCGCGCGCGAACTATCGAAGCGGGATACCGGGCGCACACTTTACATTCTCGACGAGCCGACAACCGGACTTCATTTTCATGACATCGAACAATTGCTCGGCGTGCTGCATCGATTGCGCGATCACGGCAATACCATTGTCGTCATCGAGCACAATCTTGATGTCATCAAGACCGCCGACTGGATCATCGACATGGGACCGGAAGGCGGCGACGGCGGCGGAACCGTGGTTGCGGAAGGAACGCCGGAAAAGATCGCGAGCATGAAACGTTCCTATACCGGTCGATACCTCAAGAATCTGCTGGATTCAGACAAGGTGAAGGTCCGCAAATCAGCGAAGGGGCGCGCGCAAGGAAAGTAATTCTGCGGCGCGCATTCTTTGTTCGATGAACAAGTATCGGTACCAAAGCCGGGCGATTTGATTCATCACGTCACCTCCCTGCTCGTCGCATCGCGATCCCTACAGGCTTTCGTTCTCAATAGAGACAGGTCCGCGTGATATGGTCGGCGGACAAGTCGTATATATAATGTTTCGAAATCGGGGAGGATGAACGAAATGAACGGTGACGCGCTGATCGCGGTAGGCACCATGCTCGCCTGTCTCGCGACACTGATCCTGACCCGTGTATCCGCGGCCAATATTTTCGCCGGCGCGCTGGTGGTCCTGCTGGTCACCGGCGTTCTCGATACCCAAGCGGCTGTCGCGGGGTTTGCCAACCCCGGATTGTTAACCATTGCCGCACTATATGTGGTCGCGGCGGGCCTGCGGCAAACAGGTGCGGTTAACGCCTTGAGCAATGCGTTGTTCGGACGACCACGTTCGATCGCGACAGCACAACTGCGCATCATGGCTCCGGTTACGCTGCTCAGCGCGTTCATGAACAACACGCCGATGGTCGCAACCTTCGTGCCCGCCATTCTTGACTGGGCGCGCAAGCAGGGGATGTCGGCATCCAAGTTTCTCATTCCACTTTCTTACGCCGCGATTTTCGGCGGCACCTGCACGCTTATCGGTACCAGCACCAATCTCGTCATCAACGGAATGTTGATTGAAGAGACCGGTCGCGAATTCAGCTTCTTCGAACTGGCGTGGCTCGGCATTCCGTCAGCACTCATCGGCATGCTGTACATCACGGTAATGAGTCGCTGGTTGCTCCCGGCGCGCGTGCCCGCGATGGAAACGCTCAAGGACCCGCGCGAGTACACCGTCGAGATGATCGTCGAGGAATCGGGCGCGCTGAACGGACGCACCGTCGAGGAAGCCGGTCTCAGGCAATTGCCCGGGTTGTTTCTCATCGAGATCGATCGTGACGACACACTGATTCCCGCAGTCGGACCGCAGGAGCGATTGAAAGGCGGTGACCGGCTGGTGTTTGCCGGCGTGACGGAGTCGATTGCTGATTTGCAGAAGATTAAGGGGCTTGTGCCCGCAACAAATCAGGTCTTCAAGCTCAACTCGGAACGTTCGCAGCGAACTCTGATTGAAACCGTTGCGTCTTCCAGCGCCGGTTTTATCGGCAAAACGGTGAAGGAAAGCCGATTCCGCAGTCTCTATGACGCCGTGGTGATTGCCGTCGCGCGCGATGGCCAACGCATCAACAGGAAGATCGGTGATATCCGATTACGTCCTGGTGACATGCTGTTGCTGGAATCCGACCGGAGCTTCGCGGAACAACACCGCAACAACCGCGATTTTCTCCTGCTGAAACCGCTGGAAGGCAGCGCCACTTACCGCCATGAACGCGGGTGGATTGCGTGGCTGATTCTTGCCGGCATCGTCCTGACGGCGAGCTTCGGCATTCTCGATACGCTGACGGCGGCACTGGCGGGCGCCGGTGCGATGGTCGTCACCCGCTGCTGCACGGGCGCCGACGCGAGACGGTCGATCGATCTTGAAGTGCTGATCGTCATTGCTTGTGCATTTGCGCTTGGCGAAGCGCTGGATCGCACGGGCGCTGCACGATCTCTCGCGATGACGCTGCTGGATCTGACCGGCGACCATCCTTTCGCGGTGCTTGCGGTTGTGTATTTCATCACGGTGCTGATGACCGAGATGATCACCAATAACGCTGCTGCGGTACTGATGTTTCCGCTCGCCTACGCCATTGCAAACTCGCTCGGCCTGAACTTTATGCCGTTCGCAATCGCGATAACCTTCGCCGCTTCGGCGAGCTTCGCCACACCGATCGGTTACCAGACCAATTTGATGGTCTACGGGCCGGGCGGCTATCACTTCACGGACTACATTCGTTTCGGTCTGCCGTTGAACCTGATTCTCGGCGTCACGGCGTTAATGATCATTCCGCAGGTATGGCCGTTGCAGGGATAGGTCCGGCAACGAATCGTTACGATTGCGGTGCGCACGAATACGCGAAAAGAAGCGAGTTTTTATCAGGTCTGTCGATGCCGGCAACGCCTTGATCACGCTTCCACCGAAGCTGATGTCATCGCGCTTCCTGGCTTACATTTAACGGCGTTGTTTTCACATTGAGCACGAAAAAGCCGGGCATCAAGCCCGGCTTTTTCGTACTCGGAATGCCGAAAACCTATTCAGCGTTCTCGACCGTCGTATCTTCCTGACCTTCGCCTTCCACCGGCTCGCGATCAACGAGCTGGATGTAGGCCATCGGTGCGTTGTCGCCCGCGCGGAAGCCAGCCTTGAGAATACGAAGATAACCGCCCTGACGCGTCTTGTAGTGCGGACCAAGCTCGTTGAATAGTTTGGTCACGATCTCGCGATCACGCAGACGATCGAACGCCAGACGACGCTTGGCGACGGAATCTTCCTTCGCAAGCGTGATCAGCGGTTCGACGACCCGACGAACTTCCTTGGCCTTCGGCAGCGTGGTTTTCACTGCTTCGTGGCGCAGGATCGAAACAGCCAAGTTCTGCAGCATGGCGCTGCGGTGGCTGCTGTTGCGGCTCAATTGCCGGCCAGTATTACGGTGACGCATGGCTCTTTATCCTGTCTTGAATGCCAGATCCGTTCAGATGGATCTATCGTCACGGCCGCGCAGACTTGCCGGCGGCCAGCTTTCCAGTTTCATGCCAAGAGCAAGGCCATGCTGTGCCAGCACATCCTTGATCTCGGTCAACGATTTCTTGCCGAGGTTCGGCGTCTTGAGCAGCTCGACTTCCGTTCGCTGCACCAGGTCGCCGATGTAGTGAATGCTTTCCGCCTTCAGGCAATTCGCCGAACGGACGGTCAGTTCAAGATCATCAACAGGACGCATCAGAAGCGGATCAACCTGCGCTTCTTCCGCGCGACCGGATGATTCCTCGTCTCCCTTCAGATCGACGAACACCGACAGTTGCTCGCGCAGGATGGTCGCCGCACGACGAATCGCTTCTTCCGGATCCAGCGTTCCGTTAGTTTCGATGTCGATCACGAGCTTGTCGAGGTCGGTACGCTGCTCGACGCGCGCGCTCTCCACCGAATAACTCACGCGGCGCACGGGGCTGAACGTTGCGTCGAGCTGCAGATGACCGATGGGACGACCGCCATCTTCCGTTTCACCGCGCGCCGTCGCCGGCTCGTAACCACGGCCCTTGCGAACCCGCAATTTCATTTCCAGCGCGCCCTTGTCGTTCAGGTGCGCGATCACCAGTGCCGGATTCACGATTTCTACATCGTGATCGGTCTGGATATCGGCGGCCGTAACGACACCCGGGCCTTTCTTCGAAACCGTCAACACGGCTTCGTCACGCTGGTGCATGCGGATCGCGAGCTGCTTCAGATTGAGCAGCACGTCGATCACGTCTTCCTGCACGCCTTCCAGCGTCGTGTATTCGTGCAACACGCCTTCGATTTCGGCCTCGACGATGGCGCAACCCGGCATCGAGGAAAGCAGAATGCGGCGCAGGGCGTTACCCAACGTATGACCGAAACCGCGCTCCAGCGGTTCGATCACGACCTTGGCGCGACGCTCGTTCTTGACGTCGACGTCGACCAGTCGCGGCTTGAGGAATTCAGTGACGGAACCCTGCATGGAGTCAGTAACCTCTCAGTGTTTACTTCGAGTAAAGCTCGACAACCAGATTTTCGTTGATGTCGGGCAGCAGATCGGAACGCTCGGGCACGGACTTGAACGTCCCCTTGAGCGACTTCTCGTCAACCTCGATCCACTCAACACGGCCCATCTGCTTGGCGATCTCCATCGCGTTCTGGATGCGAAGCTGCTTCTTGGCCTTCTCGCGAACTTCGATCGCATCGCCCGCCTTCACGGAGAAGGACGGGATGTTGACCACTTCACCGTTCACCACGATGCCCTTGTGGCCGACAAGCTGGCGCGCTTCGGCGCGCGTAGCGGCAAAGCCCATGCGGTAGACGACGTTGTCCAGCCGGCATTCCAGCAGCTGCAGCAGGTTTTCACCGGTGGAGCCGCGCAGCGAGGCTGCCTTCTTGTAATAGTTGCGGAACTGACGCTCAAGAATGCCGTACATGCGGCGCAGCTTCTGCTTCTCGCGCAGCTGCAAGCCGTAGTCGGACAAACGCCCGCGACGTGCACCGTGCTGGCCCGGCGCCGACTGACGGCATTTGGATTCCAGCGGACGGACGCCACTCTTCAGAAAAAGGTCGGTGCCCTCACGACGGGAGAGCTTGCACTTCGGACCAATGTAACGTGCCATTTCTCTAAACCCCTGTTATACGCGACGCTTTTTGGGCGGACGGCAGCCGTTGTGCGGAATCGGCGTCACGTCGGCGATGTTCGTAATCTTGTAACCCACGGCATTCAGCGCGCGGACGGCAGATTCGCGGCCCGGGCCAGGACCCTTCACGCGGACTTCCAGGTTCTTCAAACCGTAATCCAGAGCAGCCTGACCCGCTTTTTCCGCAGCAACCTGCGCAGCGAACGGCGTGGACTTGCGCGAACCGCGGAAGCCGGAACCGCCCGACGTCGCCCAGGACAACGTATTGCCCTGACGGTCGGTGATCGTAATGATCGTGTTATTGAACGACGCGTGAACGTGAGCGATACCATCGACCACCGACTTCTTGACGCGTTTGCGAGGTTTTGAACCGGGCTGTGCCATTTTTCAGTTACCCAAAATTCTCAGTTGATCCAGGTGCCGTGGTTTAACGCGTTACCGGACGACGCGGACCCTTGCGGGTGCGCGCATTGGTGCGCGTACGCTGGCCACGCATCGGGAGACCACGACGGTGACGGATGCCACGGTATGCACCGAGGTCCATCAGCCGCTTGATGTTCATCGACACTTCGCGTCGCAGATCGCCTTCCACGGAGAACTTGGCGACTTCGGCGCGCAGCGCGTCGACCTCAGCTTCGCTGAGATCCTTGACCTTGGTTTCCGGCTTGACGCCCGCAGCGGCGCAGATGTCAGCCGCACGGTTGCGGCCGATACCGAAGATCGACGTCAGTGCGATCACGGCATGCTTGTGAACCGGAATATTGATGCCAGCTATACGGGCCATTTACTTCAGTCTCCCTTGCACGGATCGCGCGCGGAAACGCGCCAATTTATACGATCACACTGCAAAAATCAATCAAGAATCAGTATGTTAAGGCCCGTTCAGCCTTGACGCTGCTTGTGACGGGCATCAGTGCTGCAAATCACACGGACCGTGCCATTGCGGCGCACGATCTTGCAATTGCGGCACATCTTTTTCACAGAAGCTCTGACTTTCATCTTTCTGTCCTCTGTTCTCCGGTACTCCGGAGACCTCTCTATCATCCCGCGGGAATCGCGGATTCTCGTTCCTGGCAAAACCGACCTTCATAACGCCCAACCGGAACCCAGGGCGAAAAGACGCTTCCCTAACGAATCTGTCCAGCGCGGCCATACCCCTTCAGGTTGGCTTTCTTCATCAAACCTTCGTACTGATGGGACATCAGGTGAGCCTGAAGCTGCGCCATGAAGTCCATCACAACCACCACAATGATCAGCAACGAGGTGCCACCGAAGTAGAACGGCACGTTGAAGTTCATGATCAGGAACTCCGGCAGCAGACAGACCGTGGTGATGTATGCCGCGCCCCAGAAGGTCAGCCGTGTCAGCACGCTGTCGATGTACTCGGCTGTCTGCTTGCCGGGACGGATGCCCGGTATGAAGGCGCCCGATTTTTTCAGGTTTTCTGCCGTATCACGACTGTTGAATACCAACGCCGTATAGAAGAAGCAGAAGAAAATGATCAAGCTCGCGTAGATGAACGTGTACACCGGCTGACCTGGCGACAGACTTGCCGCGATGGTCTGCAACCAGCTCGCGTCTTCTGCGGTGCCCACCCACGTTCCCAGCGTCGCCGGGAAAAGGATGATGGACGACGCGAAGATCGGCGGAATCACGCCCGACATGTTCAGCTTCAGCGGCAAGTGACTCGTCTGGCCTGCAAACATGCGCCGGCCCTGCTGGCGCTTCGCGTAGTTCACCGCAATGCGGCGCTGACCACGCTCGACAAACACCACACCCCAGGTCACCGCGACTGCCAGGAACAGGATCAGCAACACGATGCCGCCCGACAGCTCTCCGGTACGCGTCAATTCGATCGTGCCGCCGATCGCCGAGGGCAGACCCGCCACAATACCGGCGAAGATGATCATCGAAATACCGTTGCCGATACCGCGTTCGGTGATCTGCTCACCCAGCCACATCAGGAACATCGTGCCCGTCACCAGCGTCACTGCCACGGTAAAGACGAACGAAATGCCCGGATTGATCGCAACGCCCTGGTTCTGCAGTGCGAACGCCGCGCCCGCACCCTGGAATGTCGCCAATGCCACCGTCGCATAACGCGTGTACTGCGTGATCTTGCGCCGACCGGCCTCGCCTTCCTTCTTCAACTGCTCCAGCGTCGGAACAACGACGGTCATGAGCTGCATGATGATGGAAGCCGAAATGTACGGCATCACGTTCAGTGCGAAAATGCTGAAGCGTTCCAGCGCACCGCCCGAGAACATGTTGAACATGTCGAGAATGGTGCCGGACTGCGATGCAAACAGGTTCTGCAAGGCAATCGGATCCACGCCCGGAACGGGAATGAACGCGCCGATTCGGAACACGACGATGGCACCGAGCAGAAAGAAAATCCGTCGGCGCAATTCCGTCAACCGACCGATTTCACCGAGTCCGCCCATGCCGCTTGCGCCACTACGCGCCATCAATCTTCAACCTTGCCGCCGGCCTTTTCGATCGCCGCGCGCGCGCCCTTGGTGACCTTGACGCCCTTCAGCGTGACGGCCTTCGTAATTTCACCCGATGCAATGACCTTCACCTGTTGCGCCTGCTGGCCGACGATGTTCGCCGCCTTCAGCGCCAGGATATCGATCACGTCGGTGCTCACTTTCTCGAGTTCGTGCAGGCGCACTTCCTCGGAGAACTTCGCGGTGCGCGAAATAAAACCGATCTTCGGCAGGCGACGCTGCAACGGCATCTGGCCGCCTTCGAAGCCGACCTTGTGGTAACCACCCGCGCGCGCCTTCTGACCCTTGTGACCCTTGCCCGACGTCTTGCCCAGACCCGAACCAATGCCACGGCCGAGACGCTTTTTCTCGGGCTTGCTGCCCTCTGCGGGCTTGAGCGTATTCAGCTTCATGTCAGACTTCCTCGACCTTCAGCATGTAGGACACTTTATTGATCATGCCGCGATTCTCCGGCGTGTCCTGCACGGTCACTGAGTGATGCATGCGACGAAGACCCAGGCCGCGAACGCACTCGGCATGACCGGGCGTGCGACCTGACGGGCTCTTCACCAGCGTAACTTTGACTGCTTTCGCTTTTGCCTTCGCCATGACGACTTACCCCAGAATTTCGTTCAACGACTTGCCGCGCTTGGCAGCGATGTCGTCCGGCGACGCCGCATCGGTGAGCGCATTCAAGGTCGCCTGCACGACGTTGATCGGATTGCGCGAACCGTACGATTTGGCCAGCACGTTCTTGACGCCGGCAACTTCCAGCACGGAGCGCATCGCGCCGCCGGCAATGACACCGGTACCGTCGGAGGCGGGCTGCATGTACACGCGCGTTGCGCCGTGGCGGCCCTTCATCGCGTAGAACAGCGTGCCTTCCTTCAGTGAGACATCACGCATGTTCTTGCGCGCCTGCTCGGTCGCCTTCTGGATGGCGACGGGCACTTCACGCGCCTTGCCATAGCCATAACCGACCCGGCCGTTGCCGTCGCCGACGACCATCAGCGCGGTGAAGCCGAACTGCCGGCCACCCTTGACGACCTTGGCCACCCGGTTGACGGCAACGAGCTTCTCCTGGAAGCCGTCTGCGCTCTGCGCGTTATCAAAACTCGCCATGTTCATTCACCCTTAAAACTGCAGGCCGCTTTCGCGGGCAGCGTCAGCCAGTGCCTTGACCCGGCCGTGGTACTTGAAGCCGGAGCGATCAAAGGCAACGTGTTCAATGCCGGCGGCCTTCGCTTTTTCCGCGATCGCCTTGCCAACCGCCGCTGCGGCATCGGCGTTACCCGTGCCTTTCAGGCCCTTGCGCAGATCCTTTTCGACCGTCGAGGCGGCGGCCAGGACTTTGCCGCCATCCGGCGAAATGACCTGGGCATAGATATGCCGTGGCGTGCGGAACACGCAAAGACGATGGGCGCCCAGTTCCCGGATCTTGTTCCGGGCGCGCGCCGCACGGCGCATACGAGCAGATTTCTTGTCCATATTCGCCACCTGTTACTTCTTCTTGGCCTCTTTGAGGACCACGCGTTCATCGGAGTAGCGCACGCCCTTACCCTTGTAAGGCTCAGGCGGACGGAAGCTGCGGATTTCCGCTGCAACCTGGCCGACCTGCTGCTTGTCTGCGCCCTTGATGACGATTTCTGTCTGGCTCGGTGTCTCGATGGTGATGCCGACCGGAACCGGATAGGCCACCGGATGCGACAGACCGAGCGTCAGATTCAGCGTCTTGCCCTGCGCCTGCGCGCGGTAACCGACGCCAACCAGTTCCAGCTTGCGCTCAAAACCGTTCGACGCGCCGAGCATCATGTTGGCGAGCAGCGCACGCGTCGTACCGGCAAGCGCAACCGCCTTCTGATCATTCATGTCGACATTGACGCGCAGTTCGTTAGCTTCCTGCACCACCGTAACGCTGTCATGTACCGTCAGCGACAACTCGCCCTTGGCACCCTTCACCTTGATCTCCTGACCGGAGACCGTGACCTGCGCGCCTTTGGCGATTTCAATTGGTCGTTTTGCAACTCGGGACATTTCTCACCCCTCCTTTAGGACACGACGCAGAGCACTTCGCCGCCTTCGCCATTGGCACGCGCGGCGCGATCGCTCATGACGCCCTTGGAGGTGGAAACGATGGCCACACCGAGGCCACCCAACACCTTGGGCAGTTCGTCCTTACCCTTGTAAACCCGCAGGCCCGGACGGCTTACACGTTGGAGCTTTTCAATGACAGGCGCGCCCAGGTAGTACTTGAGCTTGATGCTCAGCACAGGCTTGCCGTCTTCTTCCGCTGTCGAAAAATCGGCGATATAGCCTTCTTCCTTCAGCACGCGAAGCACTTCCGCCTTCAGCTTCGACGCCGGTGCCTTGACTTCTGTCTTGCCCGACAGCTGCCCGTTGCGAACACGGGTCAGCAGATCGGAAATCGGATCAGTCATACTCATGTATCGATATCCCCTGTTGTTTACCAGCTGGCCTTGTGCAGGCCAGGAATGTCGCCACGCATGGCGGCTTCACGCAGTTTGTTACGCGCGAGACCGAACTTGCGGTAGTAGCCGTGCGGCCGGCCAGTGATCTTGCAGCGATTACGCTGGCGCGTCGGACTCGCGTCGCGCGGCAGCTTCGCCAGTTTCTCGACGGCGGCAGCCACTTCTTCCGGACTGCTTGCCGGACTCTTGATCGTCCGCTTCAACTCGGCACGCTTCGCGGCGTACTTCTTCGCCAGCTCTGCGCGCTTGAGATCGCGATGGATCATCGACGTCTTTGCCATGTCTAGAACCTCAGTTTCTGAACGGGAAGCTGAACGCTGCCAACAGCGCCTTGGCTTCTTCGTCGGTCTTCGCATTCGTGGTGATGGTGATATCCATGCCACGCAACGTGTCGATCTTGTCGTAATCGATTTCCGGGAAAATGATCTGCTCGCGCACACCCATCGAGTAGTTGCCGCGACCGTCGAACGACTTGCCGTTCACACCACGAAAGTCGCGAACGCGCGGCAAGGCGACGCTGATCAAACGATCCAGGAATTCGTACATGCGGCTCCGGCGCAAGGTGACCTTGCAGCCGATAGGCCAGCCTTCACGGATCTTGAAACCCGCAATGGACTTGCGCGCATGAGTCACAATGGGCTTCTGGCCCGCGAGCTTCGTCATGTCGCCGACGGCGTGCTCAATGATCTTCTTGTCACCCACAGCCTCGCCGAGACCCATGTTCAGGGTGATCTTCGTGATGCGCGGCACTTCCATCACGTTCTTGTAACCGAACTGCTCCATGAGCTGTTTGGTCACGTTCTCGTTATAAAACTGGTGCAGTCTGGCCATTGCCGTATCCCGTCTTAAATGTCGACCACTTCGTTCGTGGACTTGAAGTAGCGAACCGTCTTGCCCTTCTCTTCGCGAATACCGACTCGATCACCCTTCTTGGCTTTCGAGTTCCACAGCATCACGTTGGAAATGTGAACGGGCATTTCCTTCTCGACGATGCCGCCCTGAACGCCTGTGTTCGGGTTCGGACGGACATGTTTCTTCGCCATGTTGATATTCTCGACAAGCACCCGGTCCTCGTCATCGAGTACACGGATCACATTGCCGCGTCGGCCTTTGTCCTTGCCAGCAATCACGACGACTTCGTCACCTTTTCTGATCTTGCGCATAGCTGCAAACTCCAGGAAATCAGAGCACTTCGGGAGCCAGCGAGATGATTCGCATGAATTTTTCATTGCGAAGCTCGCGGGTCACGGGCCCGAAAATACGCGTGCCAATCGGCTCCAGTTTGTTGTTCAGGAGCACTGCTGCATTCGTGTCGAAGCGGATGACTGATCCATCCGGGCGGCGCACACCCTTGCGGGTGCGGACGACCACGGCGTTGTACACCTCGCCCTTCTTTACCTTGCCGCGCGGGATGGCGTCCTTGACGCTCACCTTGATCACATCACCGACGCCGGCGTAACGACGATGCGAACCGCCCAGCACTTTGATGCACTTCAGGTTGCGCGCACCACTGTTGTCCGCCGCATCGAGGAGTGTCTGCATCTGGATCATGGCTTCACTTCCACTTATTCGCTATTAACGCGCGGCATACGCGCGATCCGTTAAGTTACGCGCCGCTTACTCGGCGGCACGCTCGACGACTTCCACCAGCGCCCAGGCCTTGTTCTTCGAAATCGGCCGGGTTTCGCGGATCGTCACGACATCACCCTCGCGGGCCTCGTTCTGCTCATCGTGCGCAAACAGCTTTGTGCTGCGGCGAACGAACTTGCCGTACATCGGGTGCTTGACGTAACGCTCCACGACAACGGAGATGGTCTTGTCCATCTTGTTGCTGGCAACGCGACCGGTCAGCGTACGGACGACTTTCTTCTCTTCGCTCATGACGCGTCACCCGCCTTCATTTTCTCGTTCAGTACGGTCTTCACTCGTGCGATATTTCTGCGCACCTTCTTCACCTGATCGGGACGTGCCAACTGGCCCGTTGCCTTCTGCATGCGAAGATTGAACTGCTCCTTACGCAGGTTAAGCAGTTCGTCCTGCAATTCTTTCGTCGATTTCGTCTTCAGTTCTTGCGCGTTCATTTACATCACCTGCCGCGTCACGAACGTGGTCTTCAGAGGCAGCTTTGCAGCAGCCAGCTTGAAGGCTTCCCGCGCGATATCCTCGGTCACACCTTCCATTTCATACAGCACATAGCCCGGCTGAATCTTGGCCGCCCAGTACTCCACGCCACCCTTGCCCTTGCCCATACGGACTTCGAGCGGTTTCTTGGTGACCGGAACGTCCGGGAATACGCGAATCCAGATCTTGCCGCCGCGCTTCACGTGACGGGTCATCGCACGACGCGCCGCCTCGATCTGGCGCGCGGTGATCTTGCCGCGCTCGGTCGCCTTCAGGCCGAACTCGCCGAATGCGACGAAGTTGCCGGCCTGCGCCAGTCCACGGTTCTTGCCCTTGAACTGTTTGCGAAATTTTGTGCGCTTCGGTTGCAGCATGGCAGCGACTCCTTACTTCCCCGCCTTCTCGGCGTTCTTGGACTTGTCCTGGCCGATCTCGCTCGGGTCGAGCACTTCGCCCTTGAAGATCCAGACCTTCACGCCGATCACGCCATACGTCGTGCTCGCTTCGGCAAAGCCATAATCGATATCGGCACGTAGCGTGTGCAACGGCACGCGACCTTCGCGGTACCACTCCGAGCGTGCAATCTCGGCACCGTTCAGACGGCCGCCGGCACGCACCTTGATACCCAGCGCGCCCAGGCGCATTGAATTCTGCACCGCGCGCTTCATCGCACGACGGAACATGATGCGGCGCTCAAGCTGCTGTGCGATCGACTCGGCGACCAGCTGCGCATCGAGTTCCGGCTTGCGGATTTCCGCGATGTTCACATGCACCGGCATGCCCATCATCTTCGTCAGTTCAGCGCGGAGCTTGTCGATATCCTCGCCCTTCTTGCCGATGACAATGCCCGGACGCGCGGTGTGAATCGTGATGCGCGCGCTCTTGGCCGGACGCTCGATCGTGATGCGGCTGACCGATGCAGACTTGAGCTTCTCCTTCAGGTGCTCGCGGACCTTCATGTCCTGCAGCAAATTCTCGGAGAAAGCCTGCGAGTCGGCATACCACGTCGACGTCCAGTCCTTCGAGATACCGAGGCGAATGCCAATCGGATGTACTTTCTGACCCATCGTTCTCTCCGTCGCCTTATTCGTCTGCCACTTGGACAGTGATATGGCTGGTCGGCTTCAGAATCCGGTTGCCACGGCCCTTGGCGCGCGCCATCCAGCGCTTCAGGGTCGGACCCTGATCAACCATGACCGCGGATACACGCAACTCGTCAACATCGGCACCGTTATTGTGCTCGGCGTTGGCAATTGCGGAATCCAGCACTTTCTTCACGAGATGCGCCGCCTTCTTCGGGCTGAACTGCAGAATCTGCAGCGCCTCAGCAACCGACTTGCCGCGGATCTGGTCTGCGATCAACCGCGCTTTCTGCGTGGAGATGCGGACAAATCTCAGTTTCGCGTTAACCTGCATGGCGCGCTCCTTACTTGGCCTTCTTGTCGGCCGCGTGACCCTTGAACGTCCGGGTGACTGCGAACTCGCCAAGCTTGTGACCAACCATGTTCTCGCTGACCAGCACGGGAACGTGCTGGCGGCCGTTGTGAACGGCAATTGTCAGACCCACCATCTCGGGCAGGATCATGGAGCGGCGCGACCAGGTCTTGATCGGCTTGCGGCTGTTCTGAGCCACCGCTTCATGCACCTTCTTCGCGAGATGCGGATCGACAAAGGGACCTTTATGTACTGAACGGGGCACTGTGTCCTACCTCCACTTAATCTCGCTTACTTCGCCTTGCGACGACGCACGATCATGCTGTCGGTCCGCTTGTTGCTGCGGGTCTTGTAACCTTTCGTCGGCACGCCCCACGGGGTTACCGGGTGCTTGCCGAAGTTGCGGCCTTCGCCACCGCCATGCGGATGGTCGACCGGATTCATGGCCGTACCGCGCACCGTCGGACGGATGCCTCGCCAGCGCTTCGCACCGGCCTTGCCGAGCTGACGCAGGCTATGTTCGCTGTTGCCGACTTCACCGATCGTCGCGCGGCAGTCAACATGCACCTTGCGCATTTCGCCGGAGCGCAGACGCAATGTCGCGTATGCGCCTTCACGTGCAACCAGCTGCGCATTCGCGCCAGCGGAACGGGCGAGCTGAGCACCTTTGCCGACTTTCAATTCAATGCAATGCACTGTCGTACCGACCGGGATGTTCCGGATCGGCATCGCATTGCCCGCCTTGATCGGCGACTGCGCACCCGACATCACCGGCGCACCTTCCGCCACGCCTTTCGGCGCAATGATGTAGCGGCGTTCGCCGTCGGCGTACTTCACCAGCGCCAAGTGCGCGGAGCGGTTTGGATCGTACTCCAGGCGTTCGACGACGCCCGGCACTCCGTCCTTGTCCCGCTTGAAGTCGATCACGCGGTAATTCTGCTTGTGACCGCCGCCGACATGACGGGTCGTGATCCGACCGACATTGTTGCGACCGCCCGTGCGGTTTTTCTTTTCGACCAGCGCTGCAACAGGCTTACCCTTGTACAGATCCGGGTTCGTCACCTTGACGACATGACGGCGCCCGGCGGAGGTCGGTTTGGTTTTCTGAATCGGCATGGTTCTACGCCTTCCTACGTTCCGGCCCGGACTTACTCAGCGCCCGCGGCGAAATCGAATTCTTCGATCTTCTGGCCCGGCGCGAGACGCACATAAGCCTTCTTCCAGTTCTGCCGGCGGCCGAGACTTGCGCCGAAGCGCTTCAGCTTGCCGCGAACATTCGCGATCGTGACCTTGTCCACTTCCACTTCGAACAACTGCTCAACGGCGCGGCGCACTTCGTGCTTGGTTGCATCGCGACGCACCTTGAATACGACCTGATTGGCCTCACCCAACAGCGTGGTGGACTTCTCGGAAACGTGCGGGCCGATCAGCACGTTCATCAAACGTTCCTGATTCATGACAGCCACTCCTCCACCTGCTTCACAGCCTGCACCGTCATGAGGACCTTCTCGTAACGAACCAGGCTGACCGGATCCAGTGCCTGCACGTCACGCACATCCACACTGGCGAGGTTGCGCGCGGCGAGGTAAAGATTTTCATCAACCTCATCCCGCACGATAAGCACGTTGTCGAGCTTCAGATCCTTCAGCTTGCTGACCAGTTCTTTCGTCTTCGGTGCGCTCATCGCGAAGTCCTCGACGATGACCAGCCGCTCCTGGCGAACCAGTTCGGAAAGGATCGACTGCATCGCGCCGCGATACATCTTGCGATTCACTTTCTGACTGTGATCACGCGGGGTCGCCGCGAAAACCTTGCCGCCGCCGCGCCAGATCGGGCTGCGGATGCTGCCTGCGCGCGCACGGCCGGTTCCCTTCTGCTTCCACGGCTTGATACCGCCGCCGGAAACATCCGTACGCGTCTTCTGCGCCTTGGTGCCGGCACGCGCACCCGCCATTACAGCAGTCACGACCTGATGCACCAGCGATTCATTAAATTCACGACCGAAAGCGACTTCGGAAACCTTGACCGATGCCGCGCCGGAAGCGTTATGTACCTGAAGTTCCATCGCTACTCCTTAGGCACGGGCCTTGACTGCAGGGCGCACAACAACGCTGCCACCCTTGGCGCCGGGAACGGCACCCTTGATCAGCAACAAGTTGCGCTCCGCATCGACGCGAACCACTTCGAGGTTCTGCGCGGTGCGCTGCACGTTACCCATGTGACCGGACATCTTCTTGCCTTTGAACACACGACCCGGGGACTGGTTCTGACCGATGGAACCCGGCGCGCGATGCGACAGCGAGTTACCGTGTGTAGCGTCCTGAGTGGCGAAGTTGTGGCGCTTGACGGTACCGGCATAGCCTTTACCGATGGTGATGCCCGTGACATCCACCGTCTGGCCCGCCTCGAACATGTCCACCTTGATTTCCGCGCCGAGCTCGACACCCTCGCCTTCGCCGTCCTGCAAGCGGAATTCCCACAGACCGCGACCAGCTTCGACCCCTGCTTTCGCAAAGTGACCGGCCTGAGCCTTGGTCACGCGGGTCGCGCGGCGCTTGCCGGTAGTTACCTGCAGAGCACGATAGCCGTCATTGTCCGCCGACTTGAGCTGGGTAACCCGGTTGGGCTCCACCTCAATCACGGTGACAGGAATGGATGCGCCTTCCTGAGAGAAAATGCGCGTCATGCCGCGTTTGCGGCCGATTACGCCGATCGTCATCTCTTCTACCTCGTTGCACCATGCCGACTCCAATTGGCCGGCACTGCCATACTGAGCATTCAAGCTCACAGTTCGTCGCGGGGTTTCTGGCCGCGCGGCGGACCGCAAAGAGCCCGGAATTATAGCGAAATCCTCAGGCCTTGCAATACCCAGCTCGAAAGAAAAGCGGAAACCTTTCGGTTTCCGCTTCGACCCATCCCTGCCGTAGTACAGCAGGTCACTCAATTCTTTTCGCTTTCCCTCAGCCGCGCCAGCAAGCCTCATTCCTGCTGATGGAACTCGCGGTGACTCTAGCGTCACTACCGCGAGTGCGGTAAGAGGTTGATTCCTGGCCAGGCTGAAAACCGCGAGTCAATGGGGCGCCTAGTAGTCGTCATGCGCGCCGAGCGGATTTCCAATAACGCCAGAGAGCAAAAACCCTTACTGGAGTTTGATCTGGACGTCGACTCCGGCGGCCAGATCCAGCTTCATCAATGCATCGACGGTCTTGTCCGTCGGATTGATGATGTCCATCAAGCGCTTGTGCGTCCGCAGCTCGTACTGGTCGCGCGCATCCTTGTTGACGTGCGGCGAGATCAGGATCGTGAAACGCTCCTGCTTGGTCGGCAGCGGGATCGGACCCTTGACCTGCGCGCCTGTACGCTTCGCGGTTTCCACGATTTCCTTGGCGGAACGATCGATCAGACGATGATCGAATGCTTTCAGCCGGATGCGGATATTCTGGTTTGCCATTTCAGTTACTCGTCAGAACTCATTCTTTAATGTCAGGCAGGAAGGGAGAGTTGATTTTCCCTTCCTGCCTTCCGGCTTTTTACTCGATGATCTTCGCGACGACGCCGGCGCCGACCGTGCGGCCGCCTTCGCGG
>OBJO01000418.1_pt1 | contig 19159 bp, 20 predicted proteins | sample 1481741 | NCBI WGS metagenome assembly OBJO01 (sample SAMN06140803, study PRJEB22556) | human gut metagenome | host: Homo sapiens | place: China: Beijing | collected 2014 | reverse complement strand
CCAAAGGTGCTGCTGGCTACGACATCGACAATATCGATACGCAATTGGAAAAGTTCACGTGGTCTTTCGATAAAGTAGTTAGCATCATTAAGCCCTTTAAAGAGTTGGTCTTGAATAGCTAGAAGTTTGTCACGTGTAGCTTCAAATTCGCCACGGAGAACACTGCGGTTACTGTTTAGACTAGCTTCAACCTCGTCAAGAGAACGTTGGGCCAAACCAAAGGCGAGACCGAATTGGAAGCCAAGGAAGTTTGGACGTGTTTTGGCAATGTAGTCAGTACCATTTTTTGAAAGGACCCAATTAGGATCGAGTTTAACATGATCGAAAGTAAGAGAAGCAGTGTTAGCCCCTTGAAGGGAAACAAATTCCAAATCTTCAGAACGGCTAAGACCTTCAGCTTCAGATGGAATAGTAATAATCCAAGGTTGGCTACCGTCCTTAAAGTCAGCTGCAAAGAGAGCAGCGAATTTATCTGAACGAAGATTAGTCACCCAAGGTAAACGACCATCGAGGTAATAGTCATCACCTTCTTGACTGAGGGTCACATTCAATTCTTCAATATCAGACAAGAATTTAACAGCATTTGACAAGCCAGTTCCACCAGCACGCTCACCGGTATACAATTCTTTCAACCAGGTTTCACGAGGGTAAGCATTGTCACTGGCTAGGATATAGTCGATGAAGGTACGGTGCCCCCAAGAAATGAAAGAAGCTGTCAAAGAATGTTGTGCCAATTCATTAAGCACATCAACAACTTGAGTAGGTCCACCACCTAGGCCATCAAACTCAGCAGGTACGCCGATTTTAAAGACATCGTTTTCAGCGATTTTTTCAAGAAGCTGGTCTGCAATTGGTCCAGACTCTTGGTCGATATGGTCAGCGTTGGTGTCCAACCAAGTAATGAATTCTTTTGAAAAATGTGACATAGGCTTAGGTCCTCCTCTAGTTTATCTTTATCAGTTTATCTTTGCATTAAGCGAATTCTTGAAGTTCAGGGTTAATCGGTGTTTGTGCGAGATTGTTAGCGTAGTTACACAAGCTAGCAAGGCTGACACCCAAGATAACGTCAAGGGCATTTTGTGCAGTGTAGCCAGCTTCCAAGAAGTCATTGTAGGCTTCGTCGCCAACAGCACCTTTGGTATTAATCACGGCAATAGTGAATTTAGCAAGGGTATCAAGTTTTGGATCGTCTTCGATTGGTGTACGGTTACGAAGGGCTTCCAAAAGTTGAGGCGTCATTTGGATTTGCTTGATTGAAAAGGCTGTGTGACCTGCCACACAGAAAGCACATCCGTTAGTAACAGCGGCTGTAATTTGAACAACCTCACGTTCAGTTGGTGTCAATGAGTTGCGACGGTTGATTTCACCGACAGTACGGTAAGTTTCAAGCGCAGTTGGCGCATTAGCAAGGAGACCAATCAAGTTTGGAATGAATCCCCCATTAGCATCTTTGACTGTTTGAAGGACGTCTTTAACTTCTTCTGGTGCAGTTTCGATTGTATGAATGGTAATATCTGGCATGATTATTCTCCTTTATATAGAAACGACAGTCAGCCCAGTGGCTGAGTCGTGTATTTTTTTGTCATGTATCTATGATAGCACTGTTTGACTTTTCTGAAAAATCTATATTATTTATAGCTAGCCATAAATTTAATTTATATGTGCTATAATGGAGGGTAGCAAGTGGCTTTTTAGGCAACTCTAAAGCCCTATAAGAGTAAAGAAAGTTGAATTATGTTAAATAAAAACGCTATTGTAGAAGTTGAAATCGTCGATTTGACACATGAAGGAGCAGGCGTTGCCAAGGTAGATGGCTTTGTCTTTTTTGTGGATAACGCCCTACCAGGCGAAGTCATCAAGATGCGCGTGCTTAAGCTCAAGAAAAATATCGGCTTTGGGAAGGTTGAGGAGTATGTGACCCTTTCACCAAATCGTAATCAGGACATTGATGCGACCTATCTCCGTTCAGGAATTGCTGATTTTGGGCATATGACTTACGAGGAGCAGCTTAAGTTCAAGCGTAAACAAGTTGTGGACAACCTCTATAAGACAGCAGGTGTATCTGATGTAGAGGTCGCTGAAACCTTGGGAATGGAGACACCTTACGCTTACCGTAATAAGGCGCAGGTGCCCGTTCGCCGTGTTAAAGGTCAGCTTGAAACAGGTTTCTACCGCAAGAATTCGCACGACTTGATTCCAATTGAAGATTTCCTCATCCAGGACAAGGAGATTGATAAACTCATTGTCTTTGTCCGTGACCTTCTCCGTCGCTATGACCTCAAACCTTATGATGAGAAGGAGCAGACCGGCTTGATTCGTCATTTGGTGATTCGACGTGGCCATTATTCAGGTCAGATGATGTTGGTCTTTGTAACGACCAGACCAAAAGTTTTCCGTATTGACCAGGTTATTGCTAAGATTACAGAAGCCTTTCCAAATGTCGTTTCCATTATCCAAAACATCAACGATAAGAATACTAACGCCATCTTTGGCAAAGAGTTCCGCACCCTTTATGGTCAAGACACCATCACAGACAGTATGTTGGGCAATGACTATGAGATTTCTGCCCAGTCTTTCTATCAGGTTAATACTGAGATGGCCGAAAAACTCTATCAAACAGCTATTGACTTCTCAGATCTAACCAGTGACAGCATTGTTATTGATGCCTATTCAGGAATTGGGACAATCGGTTTGTCATTTGCGAAACAGGTCAAGGAAGTCTACGGCGTTGAAGTCATCGAAACAGCCGTCGAAGATGCCAAGAAAAATGCAGAACGCAACGGCATTACAAATGCCCACTATGTGGCTGACTCAGCTGAAAATGCCATGGCCAAGTGGAGTAAGGATGGCATCAAACCAGACGTCATCATTGTGGACCCACCACGCAAGGGCTTGACTGAAAGCTTCATCAAAGCCAGTGTTGCCATGCAACCTGAGAAGATTACTTACGTCTCATGTAACCCAGCAACCATGGCGCGTGATATCAAACGCTATCAAGAATTGGGCTATGAATTGAAAAAAGTACAGCCGGTGGATCTTTTTCCACAGACGCACCATGTTGAGGCGGTATCACTGCTTGTACGAGCTACAAAGTAGCGAAGCAGAAGCAGATGTTCCGCCCATGCGATAGCTGTCGTAGAGTAAGGAGTTTACGACGAAACGATACGGTAACAGCGAACCGCCGAGTGTGTGAGTTTATTGGTAAAACGCAGTTAAACATCTCGCTTTTACATTTTAAGGCGAGATGCTTCAAAGCTCCACTCCCACAAACGCATCATGTTGGGGCGGTATCACTGCTTGTACGAGCTGAATCATCAGTGAAGTAGAAGCAGATGTACGGCCCATGCGACAAGGTGAGACCGAAGGTCGAGAAGGTGCCCTATAGGGTATAGCTGTCGTAGAGTGAGGAGATTTCGACGAAACGATACGGTAATAGCGAACCGCCGAGTGTGTGAGTTTATTGGTAAAACGCAGTTAAACATCTCGCTTTTATATTTCAAGGCGAGATACTTCAGAGCTCCTCAGGAGCTTTGAACTTCCACAAACTCATTATGTTGAGACGGTAGCGTTGATACAACGACTAAAAGGGTGAAAAGCTATTTTTCAAGCGTTTTGTGTTTATAGAAAAAGGTCTATTTGAGGTCCAAAAGGTAGTAAAATACATAGAATTAAATATATTTATGGATATCGCCTGCGTTTCGGAGAAATGAATACAACAATAAATATTTATCTAATGAGAGAACGATTGAATTTTGTTCTCCTTTCTTATTTTCAGGGGAAAATGAACGGCGTAAAATTATAGTAAATAACAAGGAACTTGAAATTATGAGTTTAGTACATTATAATAGAATTACATACCATCGGTATGATAGAAAGGGACTAAAATGGCAAGGAATAGAAACTCACATGAAACTAGAAAAAAAATACTAGAGGTCTCAAAAAATTTATTTTTAGAAAAAGGATTTGATAATACGTCCATACAAGATATCATAGATGGCTTAGGTGGGTTAACAAAAGGTGTTATCTATCACCATTTTGAGTCTAAATATGATATACTGCAAACAATCATTAGCGAAAATAATCAAGAAATTTTAAATTATAATTGGAGAGGAAATACTGGATTAGAAAAGATACAAAATTCTTTGATGGACTCTTTCTCTAATTTTGAACACCAAAGGCTCGTATACTCTGCCTCAATCATGCTAAGAAGTCCACGTTTGTTAGGAGAGCAGTATCTAGGTCTATTTTCTGATTTTTTACCCGAAATTAGAGAAAAAGTTTACGAAGGAGTTGAAGATGGGTCTATTAAAACAGAATATCCAGAAGAGCTAGCAGATTTAATTGTTTTAACTCTAAATATTTGGATTGGTTTTCAAATTTCCGTTTTTTCATTAGTAGAATTAAAGCGCAAAATGAATTTCATTAAACTTACTTTTGAAGGTCTAGGGGTACAGTTAATTTCTGATGAAATGATGGAGGTGATTTTCAACTTATTCGATCACTTAAAAAAATAGTAAATAAGTCGTCGCATGTCATTCTTGTTAATACTAATTTCTATTTACGTATTATCAATTAAATAAATGATCTTACATAATTTATAATTAAAAAATAACATACTTTAAGTGTGTTATTAAAAATCTATTATACATACCGAAGGTATGTTTGTTTTTTGGTGTATACATACCGATAGTATGTATGGTGTCATTGTCTGAAAAATAAGCTAATTTTTAAATATTTGTTGAGATTAGTTTGAATAGTTTACTATTTATTTACACTTTGGAGGAAAGAATCTATGTTGTCGCTTATTAAAATTGAATTAAATAAAGTTTCTAAATCTAAATTATTTTTAGCCTGGTTGTGTACTATATTTATAGTGTTAGGTATTACAGCAATCATTATTATGGGATTAGGTACTGACAATAAACTAGGAGAATTTACTGGACAGGATTCTAATGTTATTAGAATTACTGGTAAATGGGAAGGTTGGGCAATTGTAGCTTCATTGTTTTCATCTTTATTTACAAAAGCAGCATTTTTAATTTTCGAATCTTATTTATTATCTACGATAATTATTGATGAATTTGAACGTAGAACAATTTTTCAGTTGTTTTCTTACCCTATTTCTAAAATAAAGTTACTATGGGGAAAAGTTCTTGCAGTAATTCTAATATCATTTATTGTTGATTTTACTGCACATTTAGTGATTCAATTATTAATTAAATTAGTAGCAATTTTAACTGAATCAAATTATATTTCAGTAGCTAATCAATTGATTAACTTAGCTGGAATAACGTTTGCAACAGTACTAATAGGGTTACTACCATTGGTTTTAGGTATGATTAAGTATTCAACAGCTATAACAATGCTTACAGGACTTGGTTTAGCAGCATTACTTTCGAATGTAAGTCCAGGAAGTTTATCTAATAATATTGTTGATAACTTATTCTTTTTGATATTTGCAAGTTTCATAAGTTTAACGATTGTTTCCTTTTCAATTTATACTATTTCAAGACAAGATATTAGTATCAAGTAGCATAGTTGAGTTTAATCGAAGGAAAGTTATAATTCCTTGATGATTTCTATAAAAAAGAGACTGTATAAGTTGGTATTTATGCTCCGAGAGAAAAATTCTTGCATTTAAAGCTAGATATAGAAAGAGAGATAGAAATGAGAAATATTGTTGAAATAAAAGAAGTTATTAAAACAATTGATAAAGAAGAAATTTTAAGTGGTATCAACCTTCAAATTGTTGAAGGAGAAATCTATGGTTTTTTAGGACCGAATGGTGCTGGAAAAACAACGTTAATGAAATGTATGTTAACCTTATCAACAATTACATCAGGTAGTATTGAAATTTTTGGGAAAAATCTACAAGAACACAGAGAAGAAATCCTAAGTCAGATTGGAAGTATTATTGAATCACCAATTTTTTATGATAACTGCACTGCAAAAGAAATTTTGGAAATTCACGCTCAGTATATGGGGAAAAATATTATTGAATCAGATATAATAAGAGCCTTAAGAATGGTCGGATTAAAAAATACGACTAAAAAAGTAAAAGATTTTTCGTTAGGAATGAGGCAAAGGCTTGGTTTAGCTCGTGCCTTTCTAACAAAACCTAAATTGTTAATTTTAGATGAGCCAATTAATGGTTTAGATCCAATAGGAATTCAAGAAATTCGAAATCTTTTATTGTCGCTTTCTAAGGAGCATGGAATTACAATACTAATATCGAGTCATATATTATCGGAAATTTCACAGATAGCAGATAAAATTGGTTTTATCAAAAATGGAGAAATTGTAGAACAGGTCTCTATGAAAGAGATTAGGAGAGAGAATATTGACTTAGAAGAATATTTTATGTCACATTTTCTAAATGAAATTAAGAATTATGAGGTAGATTAAGGATGAAACAATTGATAAAGAATCATCAGAAGGCTTTTTATGCTTTCATGATATTTAATATACTGGTTCCTTTAACTAATATTGCTTTTGCTTATTCTATTAAAGGGATTATTGATAGTGGCATGTCCCAAAATAAAGAAGCCTTAACTCAAGCGGTACTAGTAGGAGCTACTGTTATTTTCATCTATGCAGGACTCAACTTTATATCTCTTCGATTGAGAAATAAACTTGTTAGGCAAATCATGTCAAGATACAAAAACAAGGTGTTCCAATCTATTTTAGATAGCGATTATAGAGACTTTTCTAAAGAAAAATCAGGAAAGTTTATTTCTGTATTAACCGAAAATATAAAGAAAATCGAGCAAGATTATCTACACCAGTATTTTAATATTTCAAAAAACCTTTCCTTAATGATTTTTTCACTCCTAGCTATGTTTATAGGTAATTGTTTTTTGACCTTATTAGTAATCATTGCTAGCATTATTCCAATGATGATATCAGGATTTATTGGGCAAAAATCAGCTTCACTTCAAAAAAGAGCTATGATTGCCGATCAGAAGTATTTAGCTAAGGTTAAAGATATTTTAGCAGGATTTCTGGTTATTAAAAGTTTTAATGTGAAAGATGCTATCTGTGAGGATTATAGTCATGAAAGTGAAAAATTTGATGAAATAAATTTTATAAAAGGGAAATTTGATGTTTTAGCTAATGTTATTTCACAGCTTTCAGGGATGATTGTTTTTTTGGTAGCCTTTGGTGGAGGAATGTATCTTGTTTTTAATGGGCATACCACAATTGGAAGTGTAACAGCTATTGTTCAACTGGTCAATTTTGTAGTAATGCCACTAAATGAAGTTGGCATGGGAATGAGTAAATTCCGTGAAGGTCAGGCAACACTAGATTCATTTGAGTTAAAAGATGTAACAGAACTTCAGACTGGTGAAACGAAAGAACTTTTTGATGATGTTATTTCTTTTTCAAATGTAGATTTTTCATATCCTAATGCTGAGGAAAAAATTTTTAATCATTTATCTTTGAATATTAAAAAAGGGGAAAAAATTGCAATAGTAGGTATGTCAGGTAGTGGAAAATCAACTTTGCTCAATCTATTACTGCGTTTTTACGATGTAACAAGTGGACATATTTCAATTGATAATCAAGATATACAAGTTATTTCAGCAGAGAGTCTTTATAACTTAATGACGATTGTTCAGCAAGACGTTTATATTTTTGATGCTACTTTAAGAGAGAATATTACTCTTAATCAATCCTTTACTGATGGGGAAATAAAGAAAGCTGTACAGCAGTCAGGTTTAGAAAATTATGTTTTAGAAAATGAATCTGGTCTACAAGCTTTATGTGGAGAGAATGGATCAAATTTATCTGGCGGACAAAAACAAAGGCTTAGTATTGCGCGTGCCTTGATTCGAAAAACACCAATCTTATTATTGGATGAGGCTACTTCATCTTTGGATAATCAAGTAACTACTGAAATTGAAAGTTCAATCTTGGATATTGAAAATTTGACTGCACTTGTAGTAACCCACAAGTTGAATGAAAACATTTTGAAAAGATACGATAGAATTCTCTTTATGAAATCAGGCGTCATTGTTGAAGATGGTTCTTTTGGTGACTTGATGGATAGGAGAGGTGAGTTTTATAAGTTGTTTGAGTTGAGTGTGTAATTCTCTTTCATTTTATAGTATAATTTTATAAAATACTCTATCACTTTCGTTCTATAATATAGAAGTTTGCTATCACGACACGTTGAGGCGGTATCACTGCTTGTCAAAGCTTAGAAAAATATGTAGAAGAAAAAGCCTTGGTATCAGGGCTTTTTTGAAGTGCTTTTATTCAAGTTATGAAGTGAAGAAACCTCCGTTTAAATGATTGATTTTTAGATTGTATGTATTATGCCTATTTGTTAATTTTTGCCCCAGAGAGTGTGTATCATTTTGCTATTTAATCAGATTATTTAGCTTATTGACCATAGTTAAGCTATATGCTAAAATTAAAAATATTGACAAATATAATTTGGAAGGCTTTACAATCATGTTACCATTAATGCCAGCAGCACGCGCAAAAACTGTTTTTGATATACCTTATCAAGATATTTTTCAAATTGGATTTAAAGGAATAATTTTTGATATAGATCAAACTTTAGTGATGCATGGAGCTCCTATAACGAAAGAGATTTATGATCTATTACAAAAACTGAAGCAGATTGGTTTTCGTCTCTTCTTTTTATCAAATAATAGTAAGGAAAGAATTGTAGAATTCAATCAAGATCTATCAATACCTTTTATACCTCTTTCAGAGAAGCCAAATCCCAAGAACTTTATAAAGGCACTTGAAATGATGGATTTAGAGCCCTTTGAAACTGTGATGATTGGCGATCAGCTTTTTACAGATGTATTGGGGGCTAGTCGAGCAAACATACCTACTATTCTAGTTGATTTTTTATATGATCCAAAGGAAGGCGGAATCGGTAAAAAAAGATGGGTTGAAAAGCTTATACTGACTACCTATCCACTTCTTAGACAAAAAAATAAATCTTTAGACAGAGTCAAAAAGGAGAGTCATCATGGTTTTTTGGAATAAGGATCTTTTATTTTGTGAAATTAGTCCGACTACATATAAAATTTCTTTGAAAAAAGAAATTTTAAAACGACACATTCAAAACTTTAAGCAGGGGAAGAAATTTTCTAAAACTCGTAAAGAAAGTCTTCTACCTAATGTAGTTTCATCTCATTCTATCAAGTTAATTAAGCGTGGACCTGGTATTGATATAAATCTCCAAAAAGGGAAAGCAACTAATATCCAAATTGCAGCCCAAACTCTTAACCATATTATAATTAAGCCAGGAGAAGAGTTCTCTTTTTGGAGTTTGGTTGGTAATACAACTAAGCGCAAGGGATATCAAGAGGGACGAGTGATTTTTAATGAAGAGGTAGTACCTGGAATTGGTGGTGGATTATGCAATTTGGCCAATCTACTTCATCTTTTAATTGTTCACAGCCCTATGGAAATTACGGAATTTCATGCTCATTCAGATGCGCTTGATCCAGATAAGGGGGAACGCAAACCCTTTGCCAACGGAACTTCCGTTCAATACAATAATCAGGACTATCGTTTTAAAAATAACACTGACCAAGTCATGCAATTAAGAACTTGGGTAGACAATGAAATTCTTTTCGGAGAATTGCGTAGCGAATCACAATTTCCTTTCACTTTCCAAATCATAGAAGAAGATCATCATTTCAAAAAAGAGGGAGACCATTACTATCGAAATTCTATGATTTATCGTGAAAAACTGGACCGAAAAACAGAGGAAATTTTAGGAAAAGAACTTATTTTAAAAAATCATTCAATGGTTATGTACGATCCTAATCTCATTCCTAAAGAAATGATTAGGCAATAATCTAGACCCTTATAATCCTAAGTTTTGGCATTTAAAATCAAAAGGAATTTTTATGAATACACCTAAATTAATAGTTATGCTTACGCATAATGATCAGACTGTTGAAAATGCTCGTCACATTTTTCAATCATGTAAAAACTCTAAAGCACAGTATTGGGGATTTAAAGAAAAGCCCCTTCCAATTTCTGAGATGAAGGAACTGTTTGCTGAAATGAAAGCTTGTGGGAAAACGACATTTCTGGAAGTTGTTGAATATGATGAAGAGAGTGGCCTTGAAGGAGCACGTATCGCAAAAGAGTGTGGTTGTGATATTTTAATGGGGACTATCTTCTTCGATTCAATTAACCAATTTTGCAAAGAAAATAATATGAAGTACATGCCATTTGTTGGCGAGATTACTGGACGGCCGTCTGTACTTGAAGGTTCCATTGACAATATGATTGCTCAAGCAAAAGAATGTTTGGCAAAAGGGGTATATGGATTCGATTTATTAGGTTATCGATATACTGGTAATCCAGTGGAATTAAACAATGCTTTTGTAGAAGCAATCCAAGCGCCTGTTTGTCTAGCTGGCAGTATTGATTCTTATCAACGTTTGGATGAAGTACTTGAAACGCATCCTTGGGCCTTTACTATTGGTAGCGCATTTTTTGAAGAAAAATTCGGTTCTACTTTTAGTGAACAGATTAATAACGTTTGTGACTATATAGATAAATGAAAAGCCTTGGTTCCAAGGCTTTTTATTGTAAGTCATTTGATATTTTTATCTGAATCATATTTCTTCTTCATGTTACAATATATACATAATATACATACAAAAAGGAGTGCTTAGAAAAATGGAAAATACGATGGTTAACCAAAGCAAATATATGTTTAGTGATTTTCCAGAGACAAAGTACCAAGTGGCTTTTGAGGATTTGAAAAAGGAAATTTTAGTTGGGCATCAGGAAATTACTCAAGGTAAAGTTTCTTCTCTAGCTGATGTGAGAATGGAATTTGGCCTTGACTAGGTATGTTGCGATATTATCTCTCTTACCTGTAATAGAGATAAGCGGAGTTAGTTAATAGTAGAATGAAAAAGGCGAACATAGACTTTCAAGACAAGCATGGTACTGGCTATATGAGACATTTTGGAGGGTATCAAATATGAAATTTCATGAATTTGGTGATAAAAATTTGCCTCCCATTTTATTGATACATGGTGGGGGTAGCTCTTGGTGGAATTATCTTAGACAAGCTCGTCTCCTGTCTCATAAATACCATGTCATTTTACCAACACTCAATGGTCACGGAGAGGAGTATCAGAAGGATTATATATCAACGGAAGATTCGGCACAGGAAATTCTAGATTATGTCCGACAGAACTGTGGTGGGAAATTGTTTGCTTTAGGTGGTGTTTCTCTTGGTGGTCAAATTGCCATGGAGATCTTGTCCTTAGACAGCGATATAGCTGAGAAGGCTATCATAGACGGAAGCCTCTGTATTCCTCAACCAAGGCTGGCGAGATTTAGCATCCTACTAGTATCATTATTCGGTAAACTGATGTTCAGTAAATCGTCTTGCAAACTTCAGCTAAGTATTATGAATAAATGCTATCCTAGACTAGCTTATCCAGACGAGTTAAAAAATTATTTTATGGAGGATATGGCAAGGACACCTATCAAAACATTAGTGACCATCTATAAAACTTATATGGGGCATTATAAGTTGAAGAGTAGGATTTCAAAAAGTAAAGCACAGGCTCTCTATATTTATGGCGAAAAAGAATTGAACGGTGTTAAAGAATCAGCTAGATTTTTTCAGCAGCTGCATCCCAACACTATCTTATTTGAGGCAAAAGGCTATAATCACGGCTATTTGTCAGCTTACTTACCTCAAGAGTGGGTTGAGTTGGTTGTTCCATTTTTGGAGAATAACGATTGATTATACTTTATTAATTTAGAAAGTTGAGTTTCATGGAAGTCAAAAAATATAGTCCTCTCAATTCCTTAAAAAAGATAGCTGAAAACCTATGGGTTGTAGATGGGGAAGAAGTACGGATGGATTTCAAATTCTTCAAAGTGCCTTTCTCAACTAGAATGACAGTTATTCGTCTGAAGAATGGTGATATTTGGGTGCATTCACCGATTAAGCCTAATGACAATTTACTTTCGGAAATCAAGCAATTGGGTGAGGTAAAACACCTTATTGCTCCAAATGTCTTACATTATAGTTATATAAATGAGTGGCATCAACTATTTCCTGAAGCAAAAGTCTGGCTAGCTAGTGGTGTTCAAAAGCGTGCCAGAAAATCGGGAATGAGTTTGGATTATGGTTATGAACTAGAGGAAGCCAATTGGAACGAAGAAATTCTTTTTACGACATTTGAGGGAAGTTTTTACGTGAAAGAGGTTGTTTTTTTCCATAATGAAAGTTCAACTCTGATTTTAACGGATCTTATTGAAAACATAGAAACTGAGAAATTATCTTTTTTTGAAAAGCTACTGTTTAAAATAGGCGATAATCACTATCCAAATGGTAAAACACCAAGAGATTTAAGAATGACTTTTTTATTTGATAAAAAACAAGCATTGAAGAGTTATCATAGAATAAAGAAATGGGAACCTAAGAATATTATTATTTCTCATGGACCGTGTATGCTTGGACAAGCAAAAGAGATGTTAAAGCAAGCGTTCTTCTGGCTAGAAAAATAGGGTTATGTGGTTAAGGGAACTTGTCGAAAGACAAATACGAATACTTCGACCTTTGTATTTAAAAGTTGCATTCATTCGCCACACGTAAAATAACACCCCACAAGTCACAACCTGTGGGGTATTTTCTTATATTAGTTCTTCACTTACAAAATAACGTCTGTTTTTTCAACTTTGAAAAGGGCTATTCCCATGATTAGGGTCAAGACGAGAAGAATTAAAACAGCAGGGGTCCAAGAGTTAAAGAGTTGTTTACTTGAACCGAACAAGACTGGACCAAGGGCCGCAAAGATATAGCCTCCAGTTTGGGCTAAACCTGATAGTTGGGCTGTTTTTTCAGGCGTGCTAGCCTTCATTGAAAAGGAAACCATCATGTAAGGGAATAGGACACTAGCAGAACTTCCTATTAAGAGGTTAAGGACTAACCAATACACAAAGCTGTCTGTATTGACTAGAAGCATGGCAACTCCGATGAGTCCTTCTAGGACGGTAGCCACTAGCATCACATGGCGATTATGATTAGAAAGTTTCGTGATTAGGCTAGGAACAATCAAAGAGAAGGGAATGCTAGTCAGTGTGAAAATGGAAGCTAGAATTCCGGCATTGGCCTCGCCGACACCGGCTTGAGTGGCCATGGTTGGAAGCCAAGTGATAGTGGTATAGAAGAAGAGTGACTGTAATCCACCGAAAATCATGATGGCCCAGACCTTGCCACTCTTATACCAACTGCCTGAATTATCGCTAGTAGAAGTTTCTTGTTCTAAGTAATGATTGTGACGGACATTAGGAAGCCAAACTACAAGAGCCAGGGCACAGACTGCTGTCAATACCCAGACCAAGCCTTGCCATGAGGTTGCCTTAGTGATTGGAACGGCTACCGATGAAGCCACAGCTGTGGACAAGCCCATGGCTGTAATATAGAGTGTGGTCAAGAATCCCAATCGATCAGGTTGATTGGCTTGGATGAGGCTTGGGAGAAGGACATTGATAAAGGCAATTCCAGCTCCGACTAACAGCGTTCCCACATAAAGAAGAGGGAGATTAAGGGTACGCAGAGCAGAACCAAGTGTCATCACAATCAGAACTGCGAGAAAGAGTCGCTCAATTCCAAAGCGTTTGGCCCAGCTAGCTGCAAAAGGTGAGAAGATCGCAAAGGTTAAGAGTGGCAGACTTGTCAAGAGACCGAGAGAACTGACTTCAACGCCTAGACCAGAAGCAATGTCTGATAAGACAGTGGACATGGTTGTGAACGGGGCCCGCAAAACGATCCCTAGAAGAAGGATTCCAGGGATTAGAAAATGTGACTGTTTCTGTTTCATAAAGCATCTCCGTGTTTAATGTTAATAAGGATATCTAAATTTATAAGAAATATGACACGAATGCGTCCCTTCCATCTTAGCATAAATGATGGGGATAATGAAAGCGATTACGTTGGATTGTCAAGAAAGAATTTTTAGTTTTAAAATCCTATTCTACTGATTATCTGATAACATCATTTGATTTTTAAAAGACCGAACATGTAGTCCAGCCTCTTTTCAATGTCTTCTTAAATTTCATACCCCATAAGGAGTCCGCCTTCTTCGGCATAAAAACTACAGAGTCCAGAAGTCGGAAGGACTTCGATGCTTGCATGGGCAAATTTTTCACGAATCATTGCAGAGAATTGCTCGATAAATTTTTCATTGTTACGGTGGGCAATCGTAATATTCCCGCCAGTATAACCAGCCTTGAGGAGTTCGTCAAAAGCTGCCTTGATAGCTTTCTTTTGCCCTCGAGCTTTTTGAAGTAACTCAAGGGTACCAGTTTTGCTAGCTTCTCCAACCATACGGATATTGAGGAGTCCGACAACCGTTCCAATCAATTTGCTCAGACGACCATTCTTCACCAAATTATCAACTTTGGCTAAAACAAAGAGCAACTTAGTCTTGGCTTGATAAGCTGTGATAGCATCAACGACTTGGTCAAAATCAAGGCCTTCAGTAACTAAGTGATTGAGCTTACGAACGAGCAGGTCGACCTCGCCACCAGCTGACAGGCTATCAATGACGTGAATCTTAGTATCAGGATGCTCTTCCAGATAAATTTTCTTAGCGATTTCAGCACTATTGTAGCTACCAGAAAGGGTTCCAGTGATCGTTACGACGACGATATTGTCCGCTCCTTCAAAGGATTTCATATAGTCATCAGGGCTTGGACAGGCAGATTTGGAAGCAGTTGTAGTCGCATACATCTCCTCCATCATTTGATCAATATTGAGTTGGGCATCATCCCTGTAGATGGTTTCGCCCACTTGGATAGTCAAAGGAACTCTGACAAACTCCGTGTCTGATGCGAGATTGTCCAAAGAACGGTAGTCACAGCCTGAATCCGCAATAATTTTCCATTTCATAGGTTACACCTCATATCTGCATAATGTACATTGACAAGTGATTTGTCTTCTTTTACAATTTTATCATGAAGTGCACTGCTATGAAAGCGTATATCATCAGGTGTGACAGATAGAAAGTGAATGTTATGGCAGAAAGAAAAATCTCAGAGAAATCCTTGGAAAATCTGAAACGATTTAACCAAGAAAATAAAGCAATTACACGAGAATCCATCGAAATTTCTCTCCTGCAATTGTTGGAGAAAAAAGACTTTAAAAAGATTACCATATCGGAACTGGTTGAGCGTGCGGGTGTATCCCGTGCTGCCTTTTATCGCAATTATGGTTCCAAGGAAGAGATTTTGAAGTCCATCTTTCAGTCTAGTATTGCAAAGATTACTAAGTCCTTGGACGGCTATAATCTCAAGACGGATCTTTACCAAGTCTGGGTTTATCTCCTTAAGGAAGTCAAAAAAGAAGCCAAAGTCATCAGTCTTGCCATTGATTATAATTTTGAGCAGGTATTGACCAAGGCGGTTTATGATTTTTTAGAAAAACGAAATGGGAGCTCATCAAACGGTGCTGGCAGTTACCTCAATTCCTTCTGGAGCTCAGCTATTGTCTCAGTGATTTCCAAATGGGTCAAGGATGGCATGAAGACCCCAGCTGAAAAGATTGCCAAGCTCGGCCTGCCCCTTTTTCCACAAAAGAAGAAGTAGTAATCGCTGAGAGGTAGTTAAAATCAAGAAAAATTCCTCTTAGAAACTTTCCTTAGGTGAGTACGGACGTCAGCGAACTTCGAAGAAGTTCCATGACTTAGTTTTGAACCTAGGGTTTCAAAACTCCCGAGTGCTAGAAACAATAGTGTTCCTAGCACTTTTCTCACGGCGGAAAGTTTCAGTTTATGTTTGAATGAGCCTATATAGTATAGTTCGGTTTAATTTTTTCAGCATCATTTAGGTTGTTTTATGGAAAAAACAGTTTGTCTAGCATCTAACCACCGATAGGTGCTTTTTTCTTACAACTATTTCCATCTATTGAGGAAGTTGCCTCAGTTGCAAAATTTCAGTATGATGGTAGGTGGAAACCACAGAGTTTTACAATTAAACTGAAAATTAAGTGACTTATTTTAAGACAGAGCAAACAAATGCTAAATCCTAATAAAATAAGAACTAAGGAGATTTAAGTGAACGCATATAAAGAACTAAGAAAACGGTACAATAGACCAGTGATATTCATGCTGATTATCATGGCCCTACCGTTTCTATATGCAGTGCAAGTGACCCAAAGTAAGAAAATAGCAGTCATTTCTTTTTTGATTTACTTGCTGATTGAGTTGATTTTACTGTTTATTAAAGAAATTCTTTTTGGTAAAAAATTGTACAGTCTCATCTATAAGGATATCAATCTTGACTTGATGCTAAGCTATATGATGAACCAAAAAGGGAAGAAATTTAAAACCATTAAGGTGAGAATATTGGTTGCAACTCTTTACTATTACTATATGATTGGTGACTATTCTTCCATCAAAGCAGTTGTAAACGAACTCAAAAAGAATCAGCAGTTTACACAAGATGAGCAAGTAAAATTAAACGAATTTCTATTGAATGCAAGCCTTTTTTCAAATCCTAATTTGAAAGAAGATGAGTTTGAGAAGTTACTTTCTAAATATCTATTAGATTATGAATCAACCAAAAAAGCCTACAGGCTCGCTACGATATACTGATTAAGAAAGAAGCTAATGATGCCATTTTAAATGAAGTAACGAACCTCAAGTTCTTTCAATTGGAATCTACGTACCTAAAAGCACTCAATGAGTTCTTAAAAGGAAATAGAACTGGCGCAATGGAGCTATTTCGTACCATTGTGAAAGAAGATGAAAGATTGTATCTGGTCAAAATGGCTCGATCCTATCTAGATAGCGAGAACTTAGGGAAGAAGAGTGTTTCGCCCAATTTGAAACAATAAGAAGTCACGTTAAAAATATAAGGAATGAAACTGATTAGAGTTAAGCCGGTACAATCGAACAAAAGCCTTGCTTTCTTTAAAGCATGGAAAATCGTTCTCCTTTTAATCCCGCCATTTTTATTGTATGCGATGGTTTTAATCGTAGTAGAAGTCGTAAAAAGCTGATAACATTCGACTTTTCGAAATTTGAAAAATAGGTGAGAAAAGCTTTAAGGTAGAAATTCTCCTAGAAAGGATCTGTTTAAATGATGAAAAAAAGAAAGAAAAAAGTCATACTTTCGGTTCTCCTTGTTCTCGCATTCATAGGAGTTGCTTGGGTTTCCTATTACTCCTATGAGAAAAACTATTATCGTCAATTTAGTCAATATAGCGGAAAAGCAAAAATTGATGACTATGAGATGATTGCAGATGGTGCAGGTGTTATTGCTCACTGGAAATCAGTAACTCCTGAGGAAGATCAAAAGAAGAAGGAGTATGGAGGTTCTTTAAATCTTAAGCGCATTCAGGTTGGAGCCCACCATATTTTGCGTTCCAATATAAAATTGAAAGACAGTCCCTATTATTACGAGGAGCGCCCATCAAAAGATGAATATTGGACGTTGAGCCTTTATAAGATAGAAGGAAAGAAACTAAAAGAAGAAAAAGAAGTTGATTTATACAAAATTGTAGAGGATTTTGATTCCAATTATATCCCAACAGAATTAGGGGCTATATATAGATTCAATGGAAGAGAACTAGTTGCGCTACAGATCCGAAGCCTAAAGGATCCTACTGTTCGGAAGATGATGTTTCTAGATTTGGAAACTCATAGACTGGAACAAAATGATCGTTTAACAGAACAGGTATATGGAAAGAAACCTATAGTTCAGTTATACGTTGCTTTAGATAAAGATCAGGGTAGTTTAGAATATTTACCTCTAGAAGATGGTAGTTTTTCTATTGACCCGAAGGACCTTTCAAAAACGCAATTCAAGAAATCTTCGAAAGCATATCAATTGCTTGAACAAAAGGATACCAAAGTAATGGCTTTAAATCCTAAGAACAGCGCCGATCAATATTCAAGAGGTATTTCTGTGTATGAACTCTTTATGAAGAAGGGTGTGAATCTATACCATGACGTCACTATTCCATCTGAGCTATCAAGAGATGGGCAGACCCATACTACGCAGACTAAAGAAGAATTTGATCAGTATTATGATCTGGAAAAGGCTCGTAAGGTATATAATGAGATTGATTGAAGTAAGAAACTACAAAGGACAAGAACGATGATCGAAGAACGAATTCTTGCTGCTAAGCAGTATGTTAAAACCTTATTTGCTGATCGATCGGATGGTCATGATGTGGCGCATACCCTTCGCGTCTATACCAATGCTATGAGAATTGCACAAGCAGAAGGTCTATGTGATCTAGAGATAGTGGGCTTGTCAGCTCTTCTTCACGATGCTGATGATTATAAATTGTTTCATACAGAGAATAATGCGAATGCTCGCATGTTTCTAGAAGAGATTGGTGCTCCTAAAAAGCAAATCGACCAGATTTGTCGGGTTATCAATGCTGTTTCTTTCAGCAATAATCGCGGTAAACAACCAGAAACGTTAGAAGGCAAGATTGTCCAGGATGCAGACCGCCTGGATGCGATAGGAGCTGTAGGAATTGCGCGAACTTTTTCCTATGGTGGCCACAAAGGGAGACCCCTTACTGATACCGTCCAACATTTCCACGACAAGTTGCTCCTCTTAAAAGATGAAATGAACACGGAGACTGCCAAACAAATGGCAGAAAGTCGCCATCAATTTTTAATCACCTTTCTAAAAGAACTAGAGAAGGAATTGGACTGAGTGAAATATTGAAATTAACTTTTATAAAAGACTTATTTGAAAGGAAGATATGTTAAATCAACTAATAAAGAAACCTATTTTAAGTTGTTCAATTATATTTGTTATCTGCTCAGTAGCAAGGCTAATTGAATACTTCTATATTAGGACGGATGAAACCTTCTTATCTGAGAATTCTTCTGTGGCAGTTGTTATCATATACTATAGTATTATGGATGTATAAAAAGAAAGCGACAAAGTTGTTCTAATCAGTGCTTATCTGAGATAGGCAATTCCCTTTTGGATCGGTCCCTTTTAGCTTTCTTGTGGACTGAAAAAGCCACTTTGCTTTTCTAGTCATTCTTTGGTAAGCTATTGCTATAGCAATAAAAAATTGGGGGATGTATGTTAGATAATTTGTTAAAAAAGAATCCGATTTTGGGTGTCATTATTTATCCGTTAATCGGGTTAGTTGCTATTTGGCTTGGTTATAGTT
>OBJO01000416.1_pt1 | contig 19172 bp, 14 predicted proteins | sample 1481741 | NCBI WGS metagenome assembly OBJO01 (sample SAMN06140803, study PRJEB22556) | human gut metagenome | host: Homo sapiens | place: China: Beijing | collected 2014 | reverse complement strand
CGATACCAGCGCCAGAAGTGGAAGTTGCAGTCACAGTGCTATTAGAAATAGTAATGTCAGAGCAATTGCCGCTGGTATCACTACCTGTACCACTTGAAGCCCGACCACTACCGATACCAGCGCCATCAATGGAAGTTGCAGTTACAGTGCTATTAGAAATATTAATATTAGAGCAATTGCCACTGATACCATTACCTGAAGCCTGACCACTACCGATACCAGCGCCAGAAGTGGAAGTTGCAGTCACAGTGCTATTAGAAATAGTAATATCAGAGCAATTGCCACTGATACCAGCATTTGAAGCCAAACCACTACCGATACCAGCGCCAGAAGTGGAACTTGCTGTTACAGAGACACCTGAAATAACGATATTAGAGACAAACGACTCATTCATGCCACTGCCGATTCCGGCACCATAACCAGCCGGTTCCAGTTTTGACGAAAACGGATAAGGTTGGTCCATAGCTTTGTTTGACGCATCTAGACATCCGGTATCTTTGCCTGGCTCATTACTTATTGTAAGTAATGAGCTATTGTTCTTCTGTAAACCTGCAGAAGATTTGTTAGTCGTTATCAATTCATTGTTACCTTGTAAATATATGAGGACTTCGACTTTGACACTATCCATAATATACAAAGCAGGACCATTAGAAGTGTTAATATTTAAGTTGTTCAGGTGAATTTCAACTTTACCCTGATTTGAATTGATATTTTGAATTACAATTCGGTTTGCGGTTACCTGATTGTTACTGGTAAATTTGTATGTTCCTGCAGCGTCAATTTTATAGATTCCATTATTAACTTTGGAATTGTTAGATAGATTAATTTCGCCATTTCCCTCACCTTGTGCAGCTGCCAGGACATTTTCTGTTTCGTCGCTGAATGCAGGAACATCTTCCGGGCTGAATACGGAAATATCTTCAGATGCTTCTTTTGCCGTATCCTGCTCCTCATCTGTAAAGATTTCAGGAGTTTCTTCAGTTACCTCTTCCAGATTCCCGGAAGTAAATTCCCCCGCAAATATAGCCTGGGGGAGCATGTTTGTGGAACACAGTGCAAGTGCCATAACCCCGGCTAATAATTTCTTTCTCATAAAGATCGCCTCCCTGTTATAAAATATATGTTTATAGGGATATTATACATCATGGAATGAAATTATATAATGCCCGTTAGAAGGCAAAAAAGTGCCTTTTTGCCATTATTTATTTACAAATGGTTTCAATTCTTCGCGTTTTTCTATACCTAGCAGATGGAAAATGCGGGAAAGATAATGTTTGATCGTATTGGGGGACAGAGACAGTTGTTTTGCGATTTCCTGATTGGTCCAGCCTTTGCTTGCGAGCATGGCTATGGAGTATTCCATAGGCATCAGTTTATCTGTAACAGAGGACTGAAGCTGTGGGTTATGAATAGCCATCCAACCACGACTGAAGGCAATAACTGCCTGGGAAAGCTGTCTGTAACTCTCCGGTTCTGCAGGTTTGATGCAGGCTTCAATCTGTCCAAGCATCAACCCATGATATTCGATAAACGGTTCCAGAAATCCATCCGGTTTTGCCATGTTCCATGCTTTTATCAGAGCTTCTCTGGCCTCATCCTGCTGCTTCAGGTTGATCAGACACATAATGATCACGCAGTAGAGATATTCCATGGCAACAGGGTAGCAGCCGTCAAGCATCAGAAAGACAGACTGACATAATCCCAGCGCCCGTTTATATTCTTTGTGAAGATAAGCGTTATGAGCGAGGACATAAACAGCATAAGCGCGAAGCCCGGAAGGTAAAGATGGCAGAAAATCCTGAAGAGGAGGAAGTCCGTCTGTGGGAAGATGCATCAGTACCATGGCCAGATAGTTGGCGAAAACACAGGAAGCCATGGCTCCTTTTGGTGCAGAACTGTCTTTTGCAACAAGAAGACATTCCTGAATATTTCTGAATCCCATTCTGGAAGCAGATGGATTGCCCAGAGTAAGATTGGAAAAAGAATATAAAAGTGCTGCGGACAGGCGCAGACAGAGATCTTTGTCCTGGAGATAAAGTTCCGCAATATTTCTGCATTCTTCTGCACGTCCTGAGAAATAATATAATTCAGCCTGTGCAATCTGCCGTTGATCCGGATCCTGAAAATTATCCACAGTAGCCTGTGCCTGTCCGGGAGTAAAAGAACTGTTCATCAAGGGCATAAGACGGGAAAGAGCAGAATCCTGAAAATTATCTGATGAATTCATTGTAAAAACACATCCTTATATAATAGTAACAAACCGGAACCGGTATCAGCGTAAACAGTCCGGTGTAAATGTAGGAATTAAAATGAAGCCCTGTCTGGCAGTGCAGCGGGCTTCATTATTGTCCGTTAAGGAAATATATAAATTAACATCCTCTTGATTTCATAAAGTCAAGAACCTCTTCTTTGGTGGACATAACGCGAAGAGCACCCTTGCGTGTGGTAATCAGAGAAGCTGCCGCATTTGCGAATGTGAGCAGTTCTTTTAAGTTCTCTTCTGTCAGATTGTCCAGACCATGTTCCAGAACATAGTTTAAGGAACTTGCGCAGAAGGTATCGCCTGCACCTGTTGTCTCGATAGTCTTTTCCTGAAGGAAAGGAGCAGCCTCTACTTTCATGTCTTTGTAGTAAGCGCGGCTTCCGTCTTTTCCAAGTGTGATAAGGATAAGCGGAATGTTGTATTTCTCTTTCAGAAGTGCGGCGCCTTTGTCATAGTCTGTAGTTCCGAACAGGAATTCAACTTCGTTATCTGAGATTTTCAGAATATCGCATTTGCCAAGGCCGTATTCAATCTCTGCCTTTGCGTCATCCAGAGATTTCCATAATGGCGGACGAAGGTTCGGGTCGAAGCTGACGATACATCCGGCTTCTTTTGCAACATCGATGGCATAGCGGGTTGCTTCGCGTACTCCTTCGTGAGTGGAAGAAAGAGTTCCAAAGTGGAAGATTCTGGAATCTCTGATCAGGTCTTCCTGGATTTCGTCTTTGGTAAGCATCATATCTGCACCCGGGTTACGGTAGAAGGAGAAATCTCTGTCTCCGTCAGGATAAGTATGTACGAAGGCAAGTGTTGTGTGTACCTCGTTGTCGATCACAAGGTTGCGGGTGTCGATCCCTACTTCCTCTACGGCATTCTTAAGCTGGGTTCCGAACATGTCGTTTCCGACTTTGCCGATGAATGCAGTTTTTTTGCCAAGCTTTTCAAGCATTGCAAGCACGTTGCATGGAGCACCGCCCGGATTGGCTTCCAGCATCGGATTCCCCTGTGCGCTGCTTCCGTTTTCAGTAAAGTCAATCAATAATTCGCCTAATGCGGTTACGTCAAAGGCTTTGTTTCCCATTTTGTATCCTCCTTGTTGTGATGGAAAGAAGCATAGTATCCGGAACAAGATTCTTCCCATAGTTAATAACATAAATTTAGCGCAGGAAAGGGAATTTGTCAAACAATTTTCTTTATTTTTTTGTGCAAAGATGCTAAAATAAACATAACTTGATTTGTTATTGTTTACAGGTGACGTTTAATGTACCAGAAATACGCTGCCGGTAAGAGTAACCGATCATCGTATTTCTGACAATCGGGGAGGTAACGCAGCTATGGACGAAAAAGTATACGGCTATATGGACTGGCCGAGGATTGAAGCTATTGTGTATGGAGAGGAAACTGCTCCCAGAGATGTGATGGGACCAAGGATTACACAGGACGGAGTTCTTATTCAGGGATTTTTTCCTGATGCAGAGGAAGTAAGTGTGATCAGCGGAAAGAAAACCTATGTCTGCGAGAAAGAGGACGAGGCCGGATATTTTGCAGTATTGCTTCCTGTACGCAAGGTGCCGGAATACAGATTTCTTATAAAAATGGGAGAGACAGAGACAGAATGTTATGATCCCTATGCTTTTCCATGCCAGATTACAGAGGAAGAGGAGAAGGCTTTCTGCGCAGGTGTTTATTATGAGGCATATAAGAAGCTGGGCGCTCATCCTGTGGAGATTAAAGGAGTGAAAGGTACTCTTTTTGCTGTCTGGGCTCCGAACGCAGTAAGTGTAAATATCGCAGGTGATTTTAATGGATGGATCGGACGTGCAACTATTATGCATCGTATGCCTATGTCCGGTATCTTTGAGCTGTTTGTTCCGGGCGTAGAAGCAGGAACACATTATAAATATGAAATTAAAGTTAAAGGTGGTGAAGTTCTGTTAAAGGCTGATCCTTATGGAAACAGTGCAGAGCATGATCCTGAGGGAGCATCTGTGGTAGCAGATGTAAGTGCTTTTCAGTGGAATGACGGAGACTGGATGAAAGAGCGTCACAGATTTGATGACAGGAAACAGCCGGTTTCTATATATGAAACATCTCTGGAGGAATGGAAATCCGCTGAGGAACTGGTGGAATTTCTGGCAGAGGAAGATTTTACCCATGTGGAACTTCATCCTGTGATGGAATACCTGGATGATATTACAGGTGGTTATTCTACATATGCATATTATGCACCTACTTCCAGATTTGGAAGCGTGGCGGATTTTCAGAAGCTGGTAGATGAGCTGCATCAGGCGGGGATCGGTGTGATCCTGGACTGGACACCTGCACAGTTCCCGCGTTATGCCTCCGGTCTGGAGAAATTTGACGGAACACCTCTTTATGAGAAACAGAATCCTGCAGAGGCGATTCATCCGTTCTGGGGAACACTGCTCTATAATTACGGAAGCCCGATGGTTAAGGATTTCCTGATTTCCAATGCCTGCTTCTGGGCTGAGGTTTACCATGCTGACGGTCTGCGTATGGATGATGTGGATGCCATGCTGTATCTGGATTATGGCAGAAATCCGGGAGAGTGGACACCTAATATTTACGGAACCAATGAAAACCTAGATGCTCTGGAATTTCTGAAGCATCTGAATTCTGTGATAAAGGAGAGAAATCCCGGATTGCTTTTAGTTGCTCAGGAGAACGGACTCTGGCCGGAGCTGACAGACAGTGTGGAGAATGACCATCTGGGATTTGACTATAAATGGAGTGGCGGATGGACAAAAGATCTGCTTGAATATCTGAGCAAGGATCCTATTGAGAGAAAGAATTACCATGATCAGCTGACCATGTCCATGCTCTATGCATACTGCGAACATTATATTCTGACGCTTGGCAGCAGGGATGTTGGTACATTGAAGGATTTCGCGGATAAGCTGCCGGGAAGTGAAGAACAGAAGAATGCGCAGATCAGAGAGGCTTATGCCTATATGATGCTACATCCGGGATGCAAGATGATGGCACCGGACAAAGATATGCCGAAAGAACTGGAATTATTTGTCAAAGACCTTAATAACATGTATCTTGCTCATCCTGCACTTTATCAGCTGGATGATGAATATGATGGATTTGAATGGGTTCAGCTGATGAAGTATGAGGAGAATGTGATCGCATTCATGAGAAAGACAGAGAAACCGGAAGAAACTATTCTGGCTGTCTGCAATTTCGCGGCAATTCCATATGAAAACTACAATGTGGGAGTTCCTTTTGCCGGCAAATATAAAGAAATTTTTAACAGTGATGATAAAAAGTACGGTGGTAATGGTGTAGTAAATACGAGAGTTAAAGCAGCGAAGAAGGCTGAGTGTGATGAGAGAGAGTATTCCATCACAGTGAAGCTTCCGGCACTTGGTGTGGCAGTCTTTACCTGCACTCCGGAAGAAATTGAGAAAAAGCCTGCTGCCGAGCACAGCCAGATCAAGAAATCCATCACCAAGACAAGAACTGTACGAAAGGCTGCCGGGAAAACAAAAGCAGCTGTAAAAACCGCAGTGAAACCGGTGACGAAAAAGGTGACAAAAGAAGCACCCCAAATAGTGAATAAAACGGAGGAGAAAATACCGGTCAAAAAGGACTTGACAGAGAAGAAATAATATTATAAACTAAATGCTGTGGCTGTCAGAATTATCAATTTCTGACAGATTACAGCATAAGCTGAAATAGCTCAGTCGGTAGAGCACTTCACTCGTAATGAAGGGGTCGTGAGTTCGAGTCTCATTTTCAGCTTGAAAGATATTGGGCAATTGTAATTTTATAGAAAATCCGCTATACTGAAAAACAGAGTATAGTGGATTTTTTATGCTTTTATGGAGGTTCGTATGGTGAGTACCTTAAAATTGCCGGTAGGAATTGAAAAGATTGTAAAGAGAAATTTACGTTACTGTCCACACGCCACTATCCCGCGAGGTGTTTTGGCATGAATATGCAAAAATCCCGAGACATACAAGCCAAAATTCCATTGCCGCAGGCAATCTGGAATGAATTTTGGCTAAGTTACTGTGAACGGAGTGAACAGTAACAAATTTACTTGACAATCTCGGGCCTATCCTTTAATATAACTTTTGGATTATACCAAATAAATAATGACCGGGAATCTATCAAGAAGAATGGTTGATTTCCGGTTTTCTTATGTGGACATCATGGTCAGGAGTGCACGCAGACTGGATGGAACAGGACGGACCGGATATATCTATAATTGGAAAATGGACATATACAGATGCGAAACCATGCAGAGACTGGCACTGTAACAGGCGTCAGCATTGGCATAAACCGATGTAGGGGCGAGAGCTTTTACGCGTGGTTTCGTATCTTTTTTAGTATAAAGAGGTATCTTTTTTACATGAAAGGAGCTGAGTATAGTTGGCAGAGGTTTCACTTGAACTGAAGGAGATAAAGAAAAGTTTTACAGAAGGCGAAGCAGTTCTGGATAATATCAGTCTTGAGATCAGTAAAGGGGAGTTTATTACTTTGCTGGGATCTTCGGGATGTGGCAAGACGACAACATTGCGAATCATTGCCGGTCTGGAACAGCCCGATGCAGGAAGTGTCTGGCTGGATGGCAGGGAGGTGACAGGTCTGGAGCCGAACCAGAGGGATGTGAATACGGTATTTCAGAATTATGCCCTCTTTCCGCATATGAATGTTGCGGAGAATATTGGCTATGGTCTGAAACTGAAAAAAGTTCCTAAGAGTGAGATCAGGAAAAAAGTTTCTCAGATGCTGGAACTGGTGCAGCTTGAAGGATATGAAAAAAGAAAGCCTTCCGAACTCTCGGGCGGTCAGAAACAGAGAGTTGCCATTGCGAGAGCACTGGTGAATAATCCCAAAGTTCTGCTTCTGGATGAGCCGCTGGGAGCACTGGATCTGCAGCTTCGCTGCGCGATGCAGATAGAACTGAAGCATCTGCAGAAGAAACTGGGAATTACATTTATCTATATCACTCATGATCAGGAAGAAGCTATCAATATGTCTGACAGGATCGCGGTGATGAAGGACGGACGTATAGAGCAGATCGGAACACCGGATGAGATCTATAATCATCCAAAGACCAGTTATGTGGCAACATTTGTAGGAAATGCCAATATCCTGTATGGAGTTGCAGAGAGTATTCAGGGACAGAATGCAATCGTAAAGATTGGAAATGACAGGGTAATTGTAAAGCTTGAAACAAGTCAGCAGGATACAGGGGATACAAGGGCAAAACAATACCTGGCAGCAGGAGAGAAAGTAACTCTGGCTGTGAGAAGCGAAAATATATTGTTACAGGAAACTGCTGTAATCGGTGATACCGGTACAGATCACAGAGACACTGTTGATATAAGTGTGTCAGGCGGTGGTTTGGATGCACATAATAAGAATAGTGTATCAGGTTTACAGGCAACTGTTACAGAGAAGAACTTTGCAGGAGGTCAGCTTCGTGTAACTCTGAAGCTGAGCGATGGTACACAGTTGATCGCCAGCAGATACGGAATCGACGCATCTGTCGCAGAAGGTCAGACAGTAAGATGCAGTTTTCTGCCGACAGATGCAGTACTGGTAGACAGGGAGGACATTCATGAAGAAGCGTAGAAACCGTTCTGACAGTTCTGCATGGATGGCATTTCCACTGTACATTTTTACCATTGTATTTGTGGTATGCCCCCTTATCTATATGGTGGCGCTGAGTTTTGCTACGCCGTCCAGAGGATTTGGGGTGACCTGGAAATTTACGCTGGACAATTACAGAAATATTCTGGAACCTGTATACCTGAATACATTTGTGGAATCACTGAAACTGGCATTTACCAGTACGATAGTGATCGCTTTGATCGGCTATCCGTTCGGGTATTTCATGGCGAGGTTGCCGGAGCACAGAAAGAAAAAGGCACAGCTTCTGTTGTCTACGCCGTTCTGGGTAAATTCCCTGATCCGTCTGTATGGCTGGATCATTATTCTGCAGAAAAAAGGACTTTTGAATTTTGTATTGATAAAACTCGGGATCATTGAGAAACCGCTGTCCATCCTGTACAGCTATCCGGCAATTGTGATCGGTATGATTTATGTGCTTCTCCCGTTTATGATTATGTCTGTATACTCCAGCGCAGAGAAGCTGGACTGGTCTTATGTGGAGGCTGCCAGAGATCTTGGGGCATCCAGACTGCAGGCATTTTTTACTATAACACTGAAGCTTACACTGCCTGGGCTGCTTTCGGGTGTGATCCTGACTTTCGTGCCATCCATGGGACTGTTTTTTATTGCAGATATCCTGGGCGGAAATAAAGTGGTACTTGTGGGAAGTCTGATACAGGATCAGATGACAAGAGGAAGTAACTGGCCCTTTGCAGCAGCACTTGCTGTGGTGATGATGGTACTTACAACTGTACTGATCATGATCTACAGGAAAGTGACAAATGCCAGAGAACTGGAGGGAATCGGATGAAAAAGAATTCAAGATTTGCCGGATTTTATATGGGGCTGATTTTCTTTCTGATGTATCTCCCTATTGCAGTAGTGATCGTTTTCTCATTTAATGAATCCAAACTGCCGGTGAAATTTACAGGCTTTTCCCTGAAATGGTATCAGGAACTGATCCATGACAGGGCAATGTTGGAAGCGTTGGTGAACAGTCTGATCCTTGGGGTATTAAGCTGTCTGGTTAGTGCAGTGATCGGTACTCTGGGTGCAGTTGGGTTATCAAGGATTCACTGGAAGTCAAAAGGGGCGCTGGAATACATTTCCATATTGCCGTTAATGATACCGGAGATTATCCTTGGTATGGTGCTGATGGCATTCTTTTATATGCTGAACCTGCCCTTTGGCATGCTGACACTGTTAATAGGCCATACGGTATTCTGCGTGCCTTATATTCTAATGGAAGTGAAGGCAAGACTGGCAGGCATGGATCCGGCACTGGAAGAGGCAGCAAGGGATCTGGGTGCGGGACCGTTCAGGGCTTTCCGGGATATTACGCTGCCCTTAATTATGCCGGCGGTAATTTCAGGTTCGCTGCTTGCGTTTGCCATGTCTATGGATGATGTGGTAATAAGTATTTTTGTAAACGGACCGCGTCTGTCTACGCTGCCGATCAAGGTGTACACACAGCTGAAAACGGGAGTGACGCCGGAGATCAATGCGTTGTGTACGATATTGCTGGCAGCTACACTGGTTATTTTTATTGTTTATTCACTGATAACAAAGAAGAAAAAATAAATGCTATAGCTTTTAGGAATATTCTGAACAGCCGGCAAATGCTTTTGAAACAGCCGGATTATAAAAAACAGAGAAAATACATTCAGAGGAAGGAAAAGATGATGAACAAACTGATTGAGTTAAAAAATCTGACCAAGAATTTTGATGATCAGCAGGTTTTGCGCGGCATCAATCTGGATATTTACGAAAAGGAATTCCTGACGCTTTTGGGACCCAGCGGATGTGGAAAGACAACCACCCTTCGAATCATTGCAGGCTTTGAAGAACCAAGTGACGGAGAAGTACTGTTTAATGGGATTGAGATTTCCAAGCTTCCCCCGTACAAGAGAGAGGTTAACACTGTGTTTCAGAAGTATGCTCTTTTTCCTCATTTAAATGTGGCGGAGAACATCGGTTTCGGGCTGAACCTGAAGAAGGTCGATAAAACTGTCATCGCCCAGAAGGTGGAGCGTATGCTGAAGATGGTTGGTCTGGAAGGCTTTGGGAAAAGAGATGTAACTCTGCTCTCCGGTGGACAGCAGCAGCGAGTGGCCATTGCCAGGGCTCTGGTAAATGAGCCGAAGGTTCTGCTTTTAGATGAGCCCCTGGGTGCACTGGATGCAAAGATCCGTAAACAGATGCAGGTAGAATTAAAGAAGATCCAGCAGGAAGTCGGCATCACTTTTATCTATGTTACCCATGACCAGGAAGAAGCCCTGTCCATGTCAGATACGGTTGTTGTTATGAATAACGGTGAGATTCAGCAGATCGGTTCGCCTACAGATATCTACAATGAGCCGGAAAACCGTTTTGTTGCAGGCTTTATCGGTGAATCTAATATTATCGAGGGAACCATGATCCGTGATTATCTGGTTGCTTTTGACGGATTTGAGTTTGAATGTGTGGATAAGGGATTTGAAGATAATGAAGAGATTGAAGTTGTATTAAGACCTGAGGATCTGGATATCGTAGATCCCGGTCAGGCAAAGATCAGGGGAATCGTGCGCAATATTACCTTCAAGGGTGTGCATTATGAAATCCTGATCGAGACAGAGCTTCGTACTTATATGGTTCATACCACAGATTATGCGGAAGTCGGAAGGGAAGTGGGACTGAAATTCGGGCCTGAAGACATCCATGTTATGTGTAAGATGGGAAGCTACTGATGAAACAGTACAGAAATCTTATCAAACCATATCTTGTGTGGGCATTTGTGGTCATTGTCATCCCGCTGATACTGATCGCATTATATGCATTTACAGAAGACGGAAACGAGGTGCTGACGTTCTCCTTTACCCTAGAGAATTTCCGCAAATTCCTGGAAGCTACGTATATGAGCGTTATTTTCAAGTCCTTTAAGCTTGGAATCCTGACGACGGTTATCTGTCTGGGACTTGGCTATCCGCTGGCATATATTATTTCCAAATGTCCGGAAAAATCCCAGAGTCTTCTGATCCTGCTGGTAACTATTCCGGAATGGATCAATATGCTTCTGCGTACTTATGCATGGATGAACCTGCTGTCAGACAATGGTATCATCAACCATTTGCTTGGATTACTGGGGATTTCTCCGGTGACAATGATGTATACGGACTTTTCCGTAGTGGTTGGTCTGGTCTGTAACTTTATGCCGTTTATGATCATCCCGATCCACACATCCCTGAGTAAAATGGATAAATCCTTTATCGAGGCTGCCTATGACCTGGGGGCAAATAAATTCCAGACCTTTACAAAGGTTATCTGGAAATTGTCCATCCCCGGCGTGCTCAATGGAATCATGATGGTATTCCTGCTGTCTATTTCCACATTCGTTATTCCGAAACTTCTCGGAGGCGGACAGTACATGCTGATCGGTAACCTGATCGAGTCTCAGTTTATCTCAGTTGGTGACTGGAACTTCGGAAGTGCGATTTCTCTGATTCTGGCTGTGCTCATTCTGATCTTTATGAGCCTGATGAAGAAGATGGATAAAGATGAATAAGGGAGGACGGCATGAAACGTAATAATAAATTTTTCTCAATGTTATATGTAGTACTCTGCCTTGCTTTCTTTTACCTGCCGATTCTGGTGACGATGATCTTTTCCTTTAACTCATCCAAGTCACTGACCAGATTTACAGGCTTTTCCCTGCGCTGGTATCAGGAACTTCTCGGTAATGGGGAAGTAATTAAGGCGGTTTATGTATCTGTTACCATTGCGATCATTGCAACCATTGTTTCTACAATACTTGGAACCATTACAGCGATCGGCTTATCCAAATCAAAGAAGGTAATCAAAGAGCTGCTTTTGAGTATTAATAATATTCCGATCCTGAATCCTGAGATCGTAACAGCCATCAGCCTGATGCTGTTGTTCTCTTCTCTGGGATTTCGAAAAGGGTATCTGACTATGCTGCTGGCACATATTGCATTCTGTACCCCGTATGTAATTACCAGCGTTTATCCGAAGGTAAGGGCTCTGGATCCGAATATGGCAAATGCTGCCATGGACCTTGGGGCAACTCCTTTTCAGGCTCTGACAAAGGTTATTGTGCCCATGATCAAAGAGGGTATTTTCGCAGGCGCGCTGCTTGCATTCACCATGTCATTTGATGATTTCGTTATTTCCTATTTCGTATCAGGAAATGGTGTAAAGAATATCTCTATTGTTGTATATAATATGACAAAGCGTATCAATCCAACGATCAATGCTCTGTCAACCATCGTGATCGTAGTCATCATCGTGGTACTGCTTTTGGCCAATCTGCTTCCGAAGTTTAAGAATAAAGCCAGGAAGCTGAACAGGAAAGCAGTAAAAATTGTCTCTGTAGTTCTGGTTGTTGCTGTTACGGCAGGGCTGATCAAATGGGGATTCGTGGCACAGTCCACTCATGTGCTGAAAGTTTACAATGCAGGAGAGTACATGGATCTTTCTCTGCTGGAGGATTTCGAGAAAGAGTATGATTGTACCATCGTATACGAGACTTTTGAGTCAAATGAGATGATGTACACCAAGCTTTCAAGCGGTGAGACTTATGATGTCCTGATCCCGTCTGATTATATGATTGAGAGACTGATCAAAGAAGAATATCTGCAGGCACTTGACTGGAAAGAAATTCCGAATAAGAAAAATCTACTGGATGATGTCACGAACCAGAGCTATGATCCGGGCAACCGTTATTCCTGTCCGTATTTCTGGGGAACAGTAGGAATCCTTTATGATAAGACAGTAGTAGATGAGGCTGATCTGAAAGATGGATGGAACCTTCTGTGTAATCCTAAATATAAAGGAAATATTTACATGTATGATTCTGAGAGAGATTCCTTTATGATAGCATTAAAAGCACTTGGGTATTCTATGAATACTACAAATGAAGCTGAGATCGAGGAGGCTTACCAGTGGCTGATCGATCAGCGTGACACTATGGATCCGATCTATGCAGGTGATGATGTGATCGACAACATGATTTCAGGAAACAAAGCGCTGGCAGTTGTGTACTCCGGAGATGCATCTTACATTATCAGTGAAAATCCGAATCTGGACTACTTTACACCGGAACAGGGAACCAACAGATGGTATGATGCAATGGTTATCACAAAGGACTGCAGCGAAGTACAGCTTGCCCATGAATTTATTGATTTTATGATCAGTGATAAATCTGCTCTTTCCAATACGGAAGAAGTAGGGTATACTTCTACAGTGAAGAGTGCTTTTGAAACCATGAAGGAGGGGGACTATGCCGGAATCAGTTCTTATATTCCGGATACAACCAACCCGAATAACGAAATCTTTGCTTATCAGCAGCCAAAGATCAAGCAGAAATTTGCGGAACTCTGGACAAAAGTAAAAGCAAAGTAAAAAAGGATAGCCGCTGTCTGCCGATACGGTGGAAGGCGGACAGTGACTGATACAGACAACAATGCAGAGCATAAGAAGGGAGATCATTTATGAAAAAAAGAGTACTTGCAGTAGTGATGTGTGCATTAATGGCAGGAACAGCATTCACCGGATTCAAGGATGCAGGAGATGATAAAGAACTTGTTCTTTTTACCTGGGAGGGAATGTTCCCGCAGGAAGTTCTGGATGATTTTGAAAAAGAGACAGGAGTTAAAGTTGTTTATTCAAACTTCGATACAGATGAAACCATGCTTGAGAAGCTTTCCATGGCAAAGGGCGGCGACTATGATATTGTAATCGCAGATGACTATATTCTGGAAACTGCGATCCAGGAAGGACTTGCAGAGAAGCTTGACAAGGATTCTCTGGAGAATATCGGAAATATCAACCCATTATATCAGGGACAGTTCTACGATCCGGATGACGAATACACAGTTCCTTACGGAGCAGGTATTCCGCTGATCGTTTACGATCCGGAGCAGGTGGATATTGATATCAAAGGATATAAAGACCTCTGGGATCCGTCTCTTGAGGACAGCATTGCACTGACTGCAAACTATCGTGTGATCAATGGTATCACCCAGCTTTCCATGGGCGAGAGCATGAATGAAGAGGACGTTGACGTGATCAAGAAGACAGGAGAGAAGCTTCTGGAACTTGCTCCGAATGTACGTCTGATCCAGGATGACAATACACAGAATGCACTTCTCAACGGAGAAGCAAGTGTTGCATTTCTTTATACCTCTCAGGTAACAGCTGCTCTGGCTGAGAATCCTGATCTGAAGGTGGTATATCCGGAAGAAGGACTTGGATTTGGTATTATGGGTATGTTTATTCCAAGTGAAGCGCCGGATAAAGATGCGGCATATTCTTTCATGGATTACATCATGCAGCCGGAGGTTGCAGCGAAATGCACAGACTATATCGGCTATTACAGCACAAATAAAGCAGCAGATGAGATGGTAAATCCGGATCTGGTAGTTCCGGATGACGTTACAAAGGGCGAGATCGTCCAGAATGTAAGCCAGGACGCAGACGCACAGTATCAGAAGAACTGGACTGAATTTAAGGCTGCCTGCGACTAAGAGGTTAATCAACTAAGGAGTTAATATGGATGTTTACAAGGGAACCGGTGCCTTTTCCGGAATTGCCATCGGTAAGATACTGTATTATCATAAAAGCGAATATCAGATGCGCCAGTACGAAATCACAGATGTGAAAACAGAGCTGAATATTTTCCGGCAGGCGCGCACCAGAGTCATGGAACAGCTGGAGGATTTATATGAAAAAAACTGCATAATTCAGGGAACCCAGGCAGAGATTTTTCTCAGACAGAAGAATCTGCTGGAGGGAAAAAGCTTTCAACGTGCCATTGAGAGTGTCATACAGAGTGAAAAAGTAAATTCTGCCTATGCGGTAATGACTACAAGGGATGAGATGCTTAAGACTTTCAGAAATCTGGAAGAGCCTGCGATTAAAGAACGGCTGGATAATATGCGGGAGATTTCTGACCGCCTGATCGGTGAACTGGGAGGTATCTCTCCCAGGATAGATCTTGGGGATGAACCTGTGATCGTTGTGACGGAGAGTATCACTCCAACAGAACTGATGGAGATGGATAAGGATAAACTGATGGCTATTGTTACCCACCATGGTTCCGATATGTCTCATGCTGCCATTATGGCAAAAACAATGAATATACCGGCTCTGCTGGAAATTGACACAGATTCGGAGTGGGACGGACGGCAGGCTATTGTGGACGGATATACCGGAACTTTGTATATTGATCCGGATGAAGAGGTAAAAAAAGAATATGAGATCCGCAGGCAGGCTGATAAAGAAGAAAGGGAAGAACTTCTGAAATTAAGGAGAGAACCGGATATCACAAAAGATGGCAGGAAAATTGAAATCTATGCCAATATCGGAAATATGGATGACCTGAACAGTGTGCTGTATTACGGAGCTGCCGGGATTGGTCTTCTGCGCAGTGAATTCCAGTATCTTGGAAGAGAAAATTATCCTCGTGAAAATGAGCTGTTTCTTGCATACAAAAAGATTGCTGAGACCATGGGAGAAAAGCTCACTGTGATCCGTACGGCAGATCTCGGAGCAGACAAGCAGGCAGAATATCTGAATATCCCGGATGAGACAAATCCGATCATGGGGAACAGAGGAATCCGTCTCTGCCTTGACAGAAAAAGAATGTTCAAGGCACAGCTTCGGGCAATTTTCAGGGCGAGTGCCTATGGAAACCTGGCGCTGATGTATCCGATGATCAGTTCAGAAGAGGAAATGGATGAGATCGAAGAGATTATCCGGGAAGTAAAGAGCGGGCTGGACGAAAAAGGGATTCCGTACAAACATATTAAGACAGGAATCATGATCGAGACTCCGGCAGCAGTCATGATCAGCCGGGAGCTTGCCAGAAGAGTGGATTTCCTGAGTCTTGGAACCAATGACCTGAGTCAGTATACACTGGCGATGGACAGACAGAATCCGCTTCTGCGCAAGAAATATAATGACCATCACCCGGCAGTACTGCGTATGATTCAAATGGTGATCGAAGCGGGACATGCAGAAAACAGACGTGTCTGTATCTGTGGGGAACTTGCTGCAGATACTGCCCTGACAGAAGAATTTCTGAGGATGGGTGTGGACTGTCTCTCTGTAGTGCCGGCATGTATTTTGCCGGTAAGAAAAGCACTGAGACAGGTGGATCTGTCCGGAGATGATAAAGGTGCGTGAATTTGGTGAAAAGTAAAGTGGTATTACTTCCCTGCCGGGAATATGATGAAGAAAAAATCTATATGCTGCTGAAACAGGGGCTGGATTTTCTGGGTGGAGTGGAGACTCTGATTCCAAAGGATGCGAAGATCCTGCTGAAGCCGAATCTGCTGAAAAAAGCAGAGGTAGAGAAAGCAGTGATCACACATCCGGTTGTAGTAGGAGCCTTTGCGGGAATCCTGCGTGAAAGTGGGTATGAGAATATTGTGCTTGCAGATTCCTGCGGTCATGGAACCACTCAGGCAGTGATCCGCGGAACAGGAATGGATACTTATCTGGAGAAATATCATATTCCGGCTGTTGATTATTCTGAGGGCGTGAAAACTGCTTATCCGCAGGGAGTCCAGGCAAAGGAATTTATCCTGCCAAAAGAACTGTTGGAGCAGAACTGTGTGATTTCCCTGAGCAAGATGAAAACACATGCATTAGAACGTATCACCGGTGCGGTTAAGAACAGCTATGGGTTTGTATATGGATTCCATAAAGCGAAGGGGCACACGCAATACCCGAGTGCAGACAGCTTTGCCAGAATGCTTATTGATCTGAATAAATGTGTGGCACCGAAGCTGTATGTGATGGATGGGATCGTGGCCATGGAGGGCAACGGACCGGGTTCGGGAGATCCGGTTCCTATGAATGTACTGCTGATGTCCACAGATCCGGTTGCACTGGACAGTGTATTCAGCCGTCTGGTTTATCTGAAACCGGAGATGGTTCCGACGAACTATCATGGCGAGAAAATGGGACTTGGTACATGGAAAGAAGAGGAGATTACCCTTCTGACACCAGACGGGGAGATTTCCATGGCAGAGGCAGTGAAAAAATACGGAAATCCGGCTTTTAATGTAGACCGTACAGAAGTGCGAAAGAATATCTGGACAAGAATGGCGGGAGCGTTAAACATTTTTCAGAAAAAACCATATATAGAAGCTGATAAATGTGTCCGCTGCGGGGTCTGTGTGCAGAGCTGTCCGGTTCCGGGGAAAGCCGTGGATTTCAGAAAAGGCAAAGGAAAGCCGCCGGTATATGATTACAGAAAGTGTATCCGCTGTTTCTGCTGCCAGGAGATGTGCCCGAAGAAGGCAATCAAAGTGAAGTAGATGAAAAGCAGATAATAAAAAGCGCAACTGTTTATAGAATTGCCATGGTATTTTCACAGGATCAGGACAGAGGAAAGCCGGACAATTACCAAAAAGCACATAACAGAGGATGAGAATCTCTCGGATTGAGACAGATTCTATCCTAAGTTATGTGCTTTTTTGAGTCATATCCCAACCGAATCAGGAAAGTTCCCTGCTTTGGCTGCGAATATTCGTTATTCGTCTGACTATGGCTGTCGAAGATACAAAATCTATCTTCCGAGGCTTCTGCTTATCTCGCGGATGAATTCCGGAGTAGTACCACAGCATCCTCCGACAACAGACGCACCATTTTCGATCAGAACCTTCATATGTTCAGCAAAGCTTTTGGCGTCCATACTGTAAATGGCATTTCCCTGATTATCAATCGTCGGCATACCGGCATTAGGTTTGGCGATGACAGGAATGGATACGTTCTCTTTGATATTGCGGACAACGGATACCAGCTGGTCAGGTCCTACAGAACAGTTGATCCCAACTGCCACAGCACCTGCACCCTCAAGGGCGATCGCAGCCTCCACAGCATTTCCTCCGCTGAAAATGCTTCCGTCAGCTTCTACGGTCATTGTACACATTACAGGAAGAGAACTTACGGATGCAGCAGCATCCAGTGCAGCAAGTGTTTCCTCGATATTGATCATGGTTTCCGCAGCGATCAGATCAACACCTGCATCCTCAAGAACCTTAATCTGTTCACAGTATGTTTCATATGCTATCTCATAGGTGAGATCACCGGCAGGTTCCATCATCTTGCCTGTTGTGGTAATATCCGGCAACATAGACCTTATGTCCTACTGCCTCTCTGGAAATATTTACAAGTGCATGGTTCATTTCCGCAAGCTTATCCTGCAGTCCGTGAAGTCCGAGACTGTAACGGTTTCCGCCGAAAGTAGGTGCGTATACGATCTGGCTTCCTGCTTCAACATAAGCCTTCTGCAGATTCTGCAGAACTTCTTTGTGCTCCATGATCCATGCTTCTGTACAGATTCCTCTTGGCATTCCGGCGGCCATGAGATTGGAACCGGTAGCACCGTCGAGCAGTACAACATCCTGTGTCAGCTTCTGAAATTCTTCTCTAGTCATGGAAATTTCCTCCTGTGTTTTTCTATGAAAGTCCTGAGTGGCTGCCATGAATCAGTCATGTCTGCATGGGTAAATTCGTGGATACCGGACAGGATGACTTTCATATACTGTGACATTATAGCACAGCTTTCAGGATAAATGGAGAAAATTAATAAATTTTTATTTCATATGATGCAGTAAAAATTTCATCCTTGTCCAGAGTGTTGATATATTTCTTTTCCGGAAGCTCGCCCTTAAATCCAAAATCATCACAGCGTCCCATCCATGGTTCAAGACATACAAAAGGAGAACCCGGGACGGACCAGATGCCAAAGCTTGGAAATCCATGACAGATCAGTTCCACATAAGGAGTTCCGTCAGGGAAAGCGATGCCGGCCTTTTCAATCTGGTCATCAAAAATAAGGGCATCTTTGTCAAACATGTGAGCATCAATAAGGCAGGAACCATTCTCAAGCTCCAGTGTATAAGCTTTATCTGCGACCGCAGTGCCTGATGACATGTCGATCAGCAGATAGGAGAGGGAATCTCGGCCGTCGAAAGTAAGATGATATTGCTCCTGGGAGCCAATTCCTCCGGCAGGTACATTGAATGCAGGATGGCCGCCAATTGTAAAATACATGGTTTCATCATTAAGGCTGATCACTTCCCAGCATACACTGACCTGGTTCTTCTCCAGAACATGCTTGATCTTCAGCTCAAAATCATATGGATAATTTTCTCTTGTGGCATCAGAAGATTTCAGCCTATGGGTGATGGAATCAGCAGTCATATCCACGCAGGTAAATTCGCTGTCCCTGGCAAACCCATGCTGACTGGAG
>OBJO01000415.1_pt1 | contig 19246 bp, 14 predicted proteins | sample 1481741 | NCBI WGS metagenome assembly OBJO01 (sample SAMN06140803, study PRJEB22556) | human gut metagenome | host: Homo sapiens | place: China: Beijing | collected 2014 | reverse complement strand
GATGTCGATTGCAGGTTTGTCCGTTCCGGCTAGCGTATATTTCCCAATGTTTCTAAATTCGTTGTCATTGACTTCAACATACATCACTGTTTTCGGTGTGACTTGATCGGCAGCCTGAGCTTCTAAAACCGGTGCGGCCAAAGAAAAGAGACTTAAAAGAACCATCACCACAAAAGCAACTGTGAATCTTCGAGATGGTTTCACTGCTAGTTGATTCTTATTGTTCACTGTCAACGCCTCCTATAATAATCAGATATTTACACATCATTTATGAAGAGTTTTTTTGCATAGAGTCTATTGTTCTGCTGCCATAAGCGCAGCTTCTTTCAATGGGTCATATTCAGGGCTGACCGCTTCTTCATACTTAGCAGCCAAAAACACTCGATTCACTTCATAATGAGAAGTGGCACGTTCGATTTGTTGACTTAATTCTTGAACTTGGCAATCGGAAAACTGGTCGTTCTTTCTAGCAAGATAATGTTTAGCAAAAGCTTGCGACTCCGCCAAAGAGCAGCCTTTTGATTCCAAAATCGCCGTTTTTGTCCAGAGAAAGTCCGTCTTCAACAACTGATCGTTTCTTCCTTGGATACCATCGCGGCCAATCGCATAAAGAAACATGCCTCCAGTTTCAGTTGTACGGACATAATTTGCGACACTATAGAGATTGCTGGACTCATAAGGTTCACGGGTATCTCCCCATGTTTGATTGGTACGTTCTTCAGGAAACGAGAGACCGACTAAATACTGAGACCGTTCGATACCTGTCTTTGAGAACGTGTTGTTCCAAGAAGACTCCGCCCGCGTGGCATTCGATCCATATTGCTGCGCACCCAAAATACTGAACGCTGATGAAACAGGAGTAAATGGCTCTAGGGAAAAGATATCTACAGTATCATAAATCAGCAGTGTATCTGTGTCTGACTTCGGTCCAATATAGTGTGAGAGGGCCTCGATCACCCCATGGGCGATTTTCAGTTGACTGGTAGTATAAGTACTTTCCATATCAAAATCAAGGCCATCGATTCCTGGTGTCATATATTTATCTAAAAGCTGCTTTGCATAATCGTCAAATTCTTTTGCTGTTGGTTGGCTCTGCGTTGTAAGAACTTTCAATAGTTCGCGATAATCTAATCCTCGTACAAGCTTTGTTCCTCGCTTGTGTAATTCTGGTCCATAAACATTGGCGACTTCATCAAAAAAGACTTTACTATCTGCATCACTCACATTTGCGTGGAACACATTGACCACATCAATACCATAAGGAATATCTGTCATTCGGATCTGATTATTTTGTTCAGATGGAATACTTTGATCTCTCCATGTGCGGTAATAGACCATAAATGTTTTTTCCGATTTATCAACAGTCGTGGCAGATCCCTCAACCCCAAACAAAAACCCACAAAGCAACAACGAACTAGCGGCAAACAATCCCAAAACGACTTTTTTCATCAACATCCATCCTTTCAGAATAAAATTTGATACACTTTATGTTAGCGCTTACTTAATGAAATATCTAAGAACAAATTATAGGTATTTCATAACAAATTAAAGATTTTTCTTTAAAGTAAAAAAAGAATGCACTAAAAAATAGCAACAAAAGAAGCCCTCTATTCTCATGAGGGCTTTCTTATCCTTTTCTTGCGAAACGGCAGTCTCCTAAAAAAGAATGGTGATTTTGATAACACATTTTTAGAGCATTGCTTAACTGCGAACAAGCAATTCAAACGGTAAAACGATTTGTTCCCTACTCCGTTCCTGGAATAGACGGAACGCTTCTCGTCCACAGAGGTGCAAATGGAATTCAACGGTTGAAAAGTTCAGTAATCGACTGATCAGTAAGTTTTCTTGACCGATAATCAGAGGTGCTTTTCTTTCCCCATATTGAGATAATATTGTCGCTGCGATTTCATCTCCATTGGTAATGATCCCGTCAACGCCCCGGTCTTTGAAAAAAACAGCCGCAGCCTCGCCATCTTCTGCTTTGATACAATCCCAAAAAATGTCCTCTTCTGAAAACCCGGGAAAGAGCTCCTTTGCTTTAGCGATCGTATTGATCGAATTACAGCTGAGTCGTTTGCTGCGGCCAAGAGTCAAGCCTAACCGTTTAACGCCTTGTTCTTTAAGATAAAGGATGCTGGCTGTCACTGAGCCAACTTGATCGATCGTTACAAATGGGACATCCGTTCCGCTGGCATCTTCACAAAAAACGATAGGACCATTTTCAAGATAGGGGCGAAATGTCTCAATATGGTTGGCACGAGTGATGACAATCAATCCATCGAACCCTTTGGCAGCGAACTCTTCTAAATAGTCCTTCTCCAAGGCTTTATCGAAATTAGTTGGTAAAAGCGTCACCTTATATTGTTGCGCAAATGCTTCTTCCATAATGCCATTTAGTATTCTATCGAAGAAGGGATGGTTCACAAATGGTACGATGACTCCCACATTGAATGTTTTTCCTGAGCTTAGTTTCTGAGCGATCTTATTCGGCTTATAGTTCAGTTCTTTCATCATGGCTAAAATGGTTTGACGCTTTTGTTCTTCCACATACGGATGGCCGTTGATAACCCGGGAAACCGTAGTGATGGAATAACCAGTCATTCTTGCAATATCTCGAATCGTTGCCATAAACAGTTGCTCCTTATGCTATGTATTTTCACTGCTGCTTTATCTTCCTCTGTCTAGTTGTAGTCTACCATAAAACTAGTCCAAGAACAGACTGCTGGCTATGAAATTTATGATGGAACGTTTCAGGAGTATTTGCTACAAAGCGATATATGAAGAGTATTTGGCACTGTCAAAGTTACCAAACAAAATCTGTGAACATAAAATACCCGAAGAATAGTTGGCTTGTTCATAATCTCAATGAGCCTCGTTGCACTTTCTCAACCGCTCATTATTAGCCATTTCTTCGGGTAGATTATCAACGAATCACTTCAATCCTAGTCCTTGTATGTTCAATGACTCGATTCCTTCGGCTGATTTTCTTTATGTCAATGAATGCCTTTAATCCCTATTCTACTCGCTTGTCACAACGACTCCTATTTTTCTGTGATCAAAGCTTGGTTGCTTCTGTAGATAATCCTCGAACAAATGCTTGAATCACAGCAACTTCTTTGTTGGGATCTCCTTGATTTACTAATCGGTAGTTTTTCACTGCTTCTGGTACAATGAATGTTTCTCCATAATGAATCTCGAAGGGGGCAAAACTGTCGGTCACACTTTCAACTGTGATTTTTTCTCCTTCCACCAAGTTCAACATATTCACACTTTGATGGACAGATACGGTGACCTCTTTTTTGAACCAATGGCGGTGTGTTTCAATAAATTCTAGCTCATGCAACCCTGTCTTTTCCACCCGGATTTCTTCATCTTCATACAATGTTTCAAAGGGATTGATTAAATTTTCTTGGATCCAGGCGGTATCATACGCTGTATTGACATTTTCTTCTCCATGTACAAGATGGACCGGTCTGGGGATCCCATCTAATCCTAGACGTCCCCAATCCCAGAGTTTGAAGGTGAAAATATAAGGTGTCTGGCTGATTTCTAAAACGACCGTATCTGGTCCGCCGCAATGGATCGTTCCTGAGGGAATCGAATAATGGTCATGCTTTTTAACTGGAAAACAATTGATGTATTTCTCGTCTGGAAAACGATAGTCGCCATTCTCTGCTTTTTTCAATTCTCTAAATAATTCTTCCTTCTCTGTTCCTTCGGTCACTCCCAAATAGATCGTCGAACGTTCACCAGCTTGCAAAATATAGTAACTTTCGTTTTGCGTATAAGTCATGCCAAATTTCTCTTGAATATAGTCCACGCGTGGATGAACTTGCAGACTCAAATTGCCTCCTCCAACGGTATCCAAATAATCAAAGCGGATCGGAAACTCATTGCCAAAACGGGCCTGTACTTTCTTGCCAAGCAAGGCGACCGGTCTTTGGTGAACAATGTTGATCGCGGGTATTTCGATTTTAGTTCCTGCAAAATTTAAGCACACACTATTTTCTTCTGGCACGCCATCAAATGCCCAACCATAATTTTGTTGGCTGGAATCCAGATTGAATTCTTCCTTCATCCATTGCCCGCCCCAAACACTGGAATCGAAGTAAGGTAGTAGCCGAAAAGGTTGCTGGACGATTTCGTCTAATGCGGCACGATAACCTGATCCTGTTACCATCTTTGGCTGATTCGCTACATTTGTATCAATCAAGTAATCGATTTTGTCTGTAAGTTTCTGCTTCAGTCGATCAGCGACACGCCATTCAAAGAAGAATCCACGTTTTACTTTTTTTAAATTATCTTCCTGCGCATTTGCAGCTTTCCAGTTGGTCAACCCTCTGCGGTATCGTTTTTGGATTTCCCAACGCGTCAAATCAGCATAACAAAGAATATCTGGATCAGGTAACAAGAGGGTTGCACCAGTTCCATAAACAAGAATTTTTTCCATCTTAGATGCTTTCTTTCGCCATTGCTGTATTTCATAGTGGGGGAAAAATTGCGCAAGATCGGCATGAGACATCACGCCAAACACACGGTCATCCGTTAGATTTGCTGCAATCATTTTCGTTACCGTTTCAGCATCATATGCATAGTCATCCGCTTTGACACAGCATATATCTGATAGATGACGAAACAAGTGTTGCTCTAGTTCCTCGAGATTCACACCCGGATAGCATTCTAAAGCAATTCTATTCTTCCCTTCATTTAATAGACGGTTCAACTCTTTGCTGATTGCTTCATAGCTTTCCCAAGTGTCTGCAGTCTGACTGATTTTGATTTCTGGTTGTAAATTATACATTTGGATTCCTCTCTTTAACTTTTTTGATGTTGAAAAAGCGGACAAAATTTTGCTCCGCTTCTTTTATGTTATTTTGTCATAACATTTAAAAATGAGAAGATTTCCAGTTAGATATGTTTCTCTCATAATCGTTATAAAGAAAGTACAAAATAGCTAGCCTATCTTGCACTTTACTTTTTTACGATTACATTTCAACGTAATAACGATATTGGTCACCCACGTAGTAACAATCACTGATTTCCTTGTATTGTCCATCACTGCTTGAAACCATCCGTACCCGTTTTAGAATTGGCGTCACATCCGATATTTCTAAAATTGCTTGCAATTCAGGTGTCGCCATGACTGCCTCCACATATTCTTTGGACTCGCTCAATACAATGTTGAATTGTTTGAGGTACTCGTACAGTGACCCGTAATAGTCGCTGCTATCTAATGAGAACTTCTCTGTATATGGAATGTGAGTGACAAAATAAGCGAATGCTTTGCTGCCCTCGACTCCCCTTGTCCGTCTGATTTGAAGCACTTCTCCGCCATTTTCAATCCCTAATTGCTGAGAAATCCGCTCAGAAGCATGAATCAATTGGACGTGCGCCATCAGTGTACGAACAGTCTTTCCTAACTCCTCCATCTCTCGTGTAAAACCGCGGACCATTGTATAATGCTCTTTTTCTGTCGTGTGATCCAAGGACAAAACAAAGGTTCCTTTTGCTCGTTCACGATACAAATGTCCTTCTCGAACAAGTTCATCAATGGCTTTTCTGATCGTGATTCGACTGACATCGTATATTGTACATAAATCAAATTCCGGAGGGATTTTTTCTCCTGCTCTCCATTCTCCAGATAGGAGTTTGAATCTTAAATCATCCGCGATTTGACTATAGAGCGGGCTGGTTCCTTTCTTTTTTGCTAACTTGTCTTTCAATGTCCATCCTCCTACTAGCTTTATTGTCATAACAATAATATATTCAGAAAAAAATAGCAAGCTACAATGAATGCGCTTCCTTAACCATGAGTGTTGACAGCTTGATATCTGAATGCACTACGCATTCCTGCTACTAGGAGGAAGAAAATACTATTTCTCTGTCATCACCAGTCCTTTTTCAAAGTTTTTGTTCAAAACACTATAAAGAAAAATCGTTGGAATCGATGCGATCGCACAAGCTAATAGTACTGCAGGCGCATTCGTCGTTGCTCCATTTGGTCCATTCAACTGGGACAATACAGTCATGATCGGACGAATGTTTCCCGATTTGCTAAACGTAAAACCAAATAGAAGATCATTCCAGACGAATGAAAACTGGAACAAAAACAATGCGGAAATAGGTGCTTTAGCCATTGGCAAATAGATTTTATAGAAGACGTGAAAATCAGATGCACCATCGATGCGAGCCGCTTCCAGCTGCTCATTGCCTAATCCGTCAAAAAAATTTCGCAATACAAATATACAAAATGGAATGGAAATCGCTGAATAAAATAGGATCATCCCTATTTGTGTATCATATAAGTTGAATTGAGTATACATTTTGTACACGGGGACAAGGTACATTTGAAAGGGAAAAATCGTTCCACTATATATCAGCATGAACCAAAAGAAGCGCCCCTTTATCTTTAGTTTGGTAATGGCGTAGGCGGCTAGTGCCGCTAATAAAATCGCTATTGCTGCCGAAAGCACTCCATAAAGCAAACTATTCAAGAACCCATTCATGAGGGAAACCCGTTCACTGATAAAATCGATGGATTGTTGGATTGCTATTCCCGTAGGCAGATCCCAGAAATTCCCTTGGTTGTATTCAGCGCCTGATTTCACGCTATTTACTAATACAAAAGTAAAAGGAAACAGCCAAATGAACCCTAGGATACATAAAATCAAATTATTTATCCTAAAATTTTTTTTTGTTTTATCCATCTATTTCTCCTTAAATGTTTGTCTTAGGTAAATGATTGAGATGAGCAAAACAATGACCGATAACACAGTTGCTACAGCCGATCCATAACCATAGGAACCATTGATGAAAGATTCTTTATACATGGTCACTGCTAGTGTCTCGGAACTCCTATACGGTCCTCCCCCTGTCATTAACCAGATGCCGTCAAAGGTTTTGAAGCTATTGATGATCGCCATTAAAAGCACAACGATCAATGTTGGTTTTAATAAAGGAAGAACCACATATCGATAAAGCTGATTAGTCGAAGCATCATCTAATTTTGCTGCTTCGATTGGCTCTCCGGGAAGATTGCTCAATCCGACAATTAACAGAATCAAATTTGTGCCGATCCCCTGCCAGATACTTGCGCCAATCATGACAAATGTGTTGACATGTGGAATGCCTAACCAATAGGTGGTGTTCTCAGTAAGACCCCATAACTCTAGTAATTTCGGTAATCCATAATTCGACAATAATGAAGTCATGATCAGTGCACCAATCGTTGGAGAGACGGCATTCGGCAAATAAAACAGATTTTTGAAAATAGACCCCCAACGACTATTGGTTATCATTATTGCTAACAACAATGGAATAATCACTGGAATGATCAAAGCAAAGAACACCCAAATCAACGTATTCAGAAAAGATTGAATAAAATACTCATCCTGAAACAATCGGAGATAATTATCCAAGCCGATAAAATGAAGCGCGGATAATCCGTCCCAATCCGTAAAGCTTAATCCGAGGGTATAAATCGCTGACATCACAAAAAACACCGTGACCAAAACAGCTGCCGGGAGTACATATAGATAAGGGACCAGTGATTTGAGAGAGAATCGTTTTGCTTTTTTTCGCAGTAGTACTTTTTCCGTATGTTCCATAGTTCCTCCTCATAAGAGGCTGCTCGACTAGTAGGTCTATATTCTGATTCCATCTATCTCGCAGCCTCCGTCACGCTTTATTTATTCAGACTTTCCCATTTGTTCTGGATGGCCTCTAAGCTTTTATCTACCTGATCTTTCGTAGGATCAGAAAAGATTTTCCAATATTCATCGATAGAGAAATTGACAAGTTCTGGATTGAATTGCTCATAATACCGTAGATGCAAGGAATAATTGTCGGTATCATTGACTTCATCAATCAGTTTTTTACTGATTGGGTCATTAAATGACACGTTTGTCACTGCGGCCATTCCAGTTTTGTCTGCATACTCTTGCTGCACTTCTTGTGTGAAATATCCTTTCAATACTTTTTTTGCGTTTTCTTTATTACTGCTGTTCTTACCGACCAGCAATGGTGCCACCTCATAAAAAATTGCTTTTTTATCTGCACTGTTTTTTGCTGGCAGAATAAACATATCTATGTCTTTTCCCGATTCCAGACCGTAATCCTCATTCAAACTCGTCAAAGAATTCGTTGCATGATAGAACATCGCTGTTTTATTACCGGAAAACTCTTTGATCTGGTCTTGCTGCACATCGGAAAAATAGCCTTTTTGAATCATATCGATCCATTGATAGAAAACAGTTTTAACTCGTTCATCTGTAAATGGCACTTTCCCAGCGATCCATTCTTCGTACAAGTCTGGATCAAGGCTTCCCATCAACGCTTGCGGCCAGCAAAATGACTGCCATGTATTCCCAATTCCAATCGGTGTCTCTCCGTTTTCTTTCAGCACTTTACACACATTGAGAAATTCATCAAATGTTTGTGGTTCCTCAATGCCATATTTATTGAAAATCTCTTTGTTGTAATAAACACCGTTATAAATCATATTCAAGGGTGCTCCATAAACTTTACCGTCCACTGATAATGCATCCTTTATTTGATCACTGACACCCGCTGCTTCATAATCCGCCCATTGATCAGACAAATCTTCGACTAAATCGTTTTTGACCAAGTCTTTCAACATACTTCCTGTCCACCAAGTAAACAATGCTGGTGCATCATTTCCTTGTAAGGACTGTTGGATATTTGTTTGATATGAGCTTAGATCTGGTGTATTGATAAATTTGACTGATAATCCCGTTTCTTTTTCTAAAATTGGTACAAATGTTTTTGCTTTCCCTGTCCCTTGATTCTTATCATTCAAAATCTCAATTGAGTCTTTCTGATCTTTACTTGCTGTGGAATCCGATCCTTTGGCACAACCAACAGTAATGAGCAAAACTGAAAACAACATGGCCCCTGACAAAATTTTTGATATTTTCACATGATGACCTCCCTTTAGTTGAATTAAATTGATAGACCGATTATCCCTTGTGCTAAATTCGTAAACTGTGTTTGACTATCTTGCTGCATGTCATCACTGTATTGGATCGAATAATTGAACTCATAGAAACCGCTGAGGTCTGCTTTAAAGTTCGTTTCCCAATAATTATTCATTATCCAAGAATAGGCAATCTCTTGGTTTTTCCATGCGCTCTGGTCATTGGCTAACGTAATTTCATCTGCTGCTAAGTCCCCAAATGTCACTAACGGTGCATCATTGCAATTGATCAAAAGCCGCTCTTCTTCAGACTGATAAAGCAAGCCATTCTGAGTCAGATAAAAATCCATATTTGTATCTGGAAGTTGATCGATGCCCGCACGAATCAAACAACCCATTTTATCCACGAACAATTCACTATTGGATAAGTTAAACGGCAGTGCGACATAAAGATTCTCTGGTGCCCATTCGCTGGTTTTGTGCACCCGGATCGTGGCATCGATTCTGGAAGCCATTTTGTAAATTTTTAGGTAGACAGCATAAATATTGGTTCCTGCAAGTTGATAGTCTAAAAGAACACTCGTAAACAAGTCACCATCAGATAAAATCTGAACATCTGTTAGTTCCGCTGTATAACGTTTGGCAAATTTTCCTTTACGATTTCTACCCATCACTCGTCGCTCTTCTACTGGATTTGTTCGTATCTGGGTATATTCATAAATTCCCGAAAATAAAGCTTGCGCTCGTTTTGGATGTAGAATGTCAGATTTGGCTTTCTTAAATACCAATTCATCGATTCCCTGAGTGGAATCAATGCTCATTCGAATAAAATCATTCTCAATTCGATTAACTGTAGCGATATCTTTGCTGGAAGATGGTACGACATCTGCTACGCCTTCTGATCCTTGTGACAAAGAAAGATCATATAATTTCTCGGGCACTTTTCCAATTGTAAGTTTGATAATCTTCTCTTCTTTAGGATTCAAAGTGACTCATACTTTTACTTCGATCGCTCGTGCCGTTCTAACTGTTTGCGATGGGATGATTTCGCCTGTAGCACAATCTGTGGCTGTTATCAGAGACATGTTCTTCTCAGTGATGTAGGTTCCATCAACATGCTCCCATTCCTCAATCAAAACCGTTGCCATATCTGTAACCGATTGATCATGGGGATTGAGCAATTTGTATTTCTTTTCCCGATTTGGATAGATGGATACTTGCCCATAGCTTGCCAGAATCTCATCGAGATTTTTCGAAGCAGCCACATTCGCAATCGTGGCATAGCTGGTTTTTCGATATTCTAAATCATTGACCAGCGTATTCCATGGTTCAGAGATTGATGAAGAATAGCCCCACGTATGTTCGGCATACATGATCAAATTATCTTCAGCTGTTTTCACCTCTGAAGCAATTCCTCTCGTTGCGTCAGGATCCAATTTTTTCGCCAAGTGATACTTTCGCTGGGCTTCTTTGTAAATCTTCGTGGCAGCCGGTGTTGAGCCCACACCATCGGCCCACCAGTCATTCCAGTCACCTGAATATACCGGCACCGTTTCTTTTTCAACAAGTGCAAAGAAATCAGTAAGCGTTATCATTTCCAATTCGATTTCATCGCCATGGCGCGCATTCCATTGATGGATCGTATCCATCAATGCACCATTAGCGGGCGCATTATCAGAAACAACCCCCGAAATCATTACTGGCACATAATCATACGCATATCCATATTCTTTCAACGAAGCCACATATCTAAAAATACGTCGTTCCGTGATTTGAAATTGATCGGTAGTTGTATCGTTCTCAAATTCGTCTTTTAAATGATACGTAAAACGCGTATTAGGGATCAGCAAAAATTCATTGCCTAACATGTAATGTCCACCATTCCATACTAGTAGCTCTTTACCGTCGGGTGTTCGCCATTTGAAAGGTCGCTGCTGCCTCCTTAATGGTGCTAACCCATGATGCCCGTGGACACATGAAAACAAGTGATCGATCCCGTTGTCAACAAGCGCAGAAGCATAGCCCCAACTATACCCATTCACATCAGCCGTCATGGCTGATTTTCCGGTAAATCCAAGCTCCTGCGCCCACCTTTTCCCTGCTGCCAATTTTGATCGGTAGACTGTATCATCAGCCAACTCGGTCATATTCAAGTAATTCAGTGAAACATCAATTTTTCCTGCCAAAACCAATCGATTAAATTCTGCAATTTCTGCTTCCGTCGCATGATTGATGAAATTTTCAACTTGCCAATAATTCTCACAAGTCCATTTGAATCCTTCCCATTCTTTGTGGATGCCTGACTCGATCGACTGAAAAATATTGATTGCTTGTTTGATAAAGTCTACATGGTACAGTTCAATTTTCTCTTGTCGATCTGTGTAACCGATATCCGTATGGGAATGAGAAATCAAATACATCTTAAATTTTGTCGCCATCTATAAACCTGCTTTCTTTATTTTTAGGGTATTTAATCCCTGAATAACTGCTTTTGAGGTATCCTTTGTTGCCCTGACCGTTGTCTGAATGTTCTCCTTTGTAAAGACAGCCAGAATTCCTGTCTCCATAAATTCAAAGCTTTTACTGATCTGTCCCCCAAAAACGATCTCATCAGGGTGAAACAGTCTGGCATAGGGCGTCAATATTTCTGCCGCTCGTTGGCCAAATTGATTAAAAATTGCCAATGCAGCTTGATCACCCCTTTTGGCACGATCTGAAATTGTCTTGGGACTTAATTTCTCACCGATTACCTGCTCAATCATTTGTTCGAGTCCTCTTGCTGAAAGATAATCATCAATAACACCTTCTTTATACGGTTCGTTAAAAATCATTCCTGATCTAGGAATCCCATAGGCTCCGCGAATCATCTCCTCATTTTTGATAAACGTTGATCCGCACCCCGTTCCTATCGCAATATAGATGCCCTTTTTTTGGGCAAAAGACTGTGAAGCATACTCCCCAAATGCAAATGCAGTCCCATCGTTAAAAATCGAAATACTGAAGTCAGTTGTAGTGGGCAGCTCTTGTGAATGCTTGATTCTTTGTCTCAGAGCATGTTTGATATTCGTCTGATACAAACTCTCATATTTATTTAACCCTTGAATAAGACAAATACCTTGCTCATAATCACATGGACCGGGAAAGGCGATCATTAGTGTTTGGACTATTTTCTCATTGATAGCCACTTGCTGATACAAATCACTCATAATCTGAAAAAAATTCTCCAATATCTCCTCTTTGCCTTTGTTTGCATGGGCAGGATAATAATTTATCCCTTCGAGTATTGGCTTATTCTTGTTGTTATATACAGTTCCTTTAACAAAAGTACCCCCAACATCTAAACAAATAACTAACTGATCCAATAAGCTCCTCCTTCTGGCAGTCTCGATTTTTCCAATAAATTTGAGATTGCCTATGCAAAAATTCCGTTTGTCCGATCATTTGAAACACGATATTGTATTTTAGTTATGACAATAGTATAATCGTTAAAAGAAGCGTTTTCAATAGCGTTTATTGTACATTTTTAACGGCTGAAACAGCAGCTTATTTCAGATTATGTTCTATTGTATATAACAATAAAAGGAGGTTCATTATGTCTAGCGGAATTCCTTATTACTTACAGATTGCAGAAGAAATGAGAAATAATGTACAAATGGAAAGATGGCGTGAAGGGGAAAAAATCCCAACCGAGTTTCAGCTCTGCGAGATATTCCATGTTAGCCGTATTACGATCCGAAAAGCTATTGATGAACTAGTCAAAGAAAATTTATTGCAGCGGGAACGCTCCAAGGGGACCTTCGTTAAAAAGAATAGTGTTTTAGAGGACAATCGTTTCACATTGATCAAGAGTCTGACCGATCAAATCGAAGAGTTTGGTGATTCTTTTGTAACAAAAAAGTCAATGTATTGATTACTCACGCTGACAAAAAACTCGCCACCTATTTAGATGTCGAAGTTGGAGAGAAAATAATCGTACTAAAACGTCTTATGGGGCAGGACAAAAAAAATATTGGTTACTTTCTAACCTATTTTAAATTTAGTGAGTCCTTTAGTTTAGATCCGTTTGATTATTATGGTTCGTTTTATACTTATCTAAAAAACGAACAGGGTATTACAGTTGTCAACGATAAAGAAGTCATTGAAGCCATCATGCCGATGCAAGAAGTCGCTTACCATCTGAGGATCAAATTGGGCACACCCGTTTTAAAAAGAAGCCGTTTTGCCTCAGATACATCGCATGACTTCAAGGAATACACCGAATGCTATTATACTGGGAATGAATACAAGTATTATATTGCTTTTCGATGAGCCAAAGGACTCTTTTATCTCACAGAATAATCATTTTTCTACTTTAATAATGAATTGATTGTTTCTCCTCAAACACACAAAGTAAAAAGACAAAGTCGCAAAAAAGAGCGATTTCGTCTTTTTACTTTATTGTTCCTCTTTGTGCTAGTAAAACAATATTATGAGGTTTGCTTTATAAATTTTATTTCTTATAAAATACTTTTTTTCAGATTATGCCCTACGCTCCTTAAACACATACATCCAGCCCGTTAGGCTAATCACTAAACTGGCTAAAACAAGCCAAAACCCGGAATCAATGGTGATTCTCCCCTCTGCAACTAGCTTCTGTGAACCAATGACCATGTCTCGACAGTAAAGAAATGTTCCACCTGCACCGATAATTAGGGAGACAATCAATGTAGTATAAATTTCACCTTTACTAGCATTGTGTCCAAAAAAACTGCCGCTCAACATTTGATAGCCTACTATCACACTACCTACGATCCCCATGAGAAAAAACGCAAAATCACTAGGATTACTGAAAAAACCCGGCATAGTAAATAATAATATAAATCCAACTTTCAATCCCCACTTATAGCTATTGCTTTTCAACTGATTCTGCCGTTCATCATAAGACTCTTTTTCCATTCTACTCACTGATCGAAGAAGTAATCCATACAAGAGATAAAAGCCAAGAATAAATAAGACTCCAATAAACCAATAGCCTACCCAGGTAAAGAAAATCAAATTTGCTGCTACCCACAGCACGTGTAATACTTTCTCAAAAATACTTGCCCACTTGTTTTTCATTCGTTTGTGCCTCCAGTCAATTTAAACAGCTCCTCCACTGATAATTTAAAATAATGAGCAATCCGTAATGCCAACTCTAATGAAGGATTGTATTTGTGGGTTTCGATGGCGTTGATCGTTTGACGAGAAACGCCCATAATCGCTGCTAATTCGCCTTGTGATAATCCTTGTTCCTCACGTATGCTTCTTAAACGATTGATGACTGGCATCTTCTCACTCCTGTCAAGTTTCCTTTACATAGAAGTTACCATATTTCACAGCTTGTGTAAAGATTCCTTTACATTTCCGATTTTCGATAAAATCCAATCTATCCTCCAAATACAAACTTATTCCTTCAAATGTTAGATATAGCCCCTCATTAGTAACAAAATAACTTATCATTCTATTTTGACAATATAATCTGTTAAAATGAATGAATCCCACCTATAAAAAATTGATTGGAGTGTACGAGATGAAGAAAGTATTAATCGCTCTTTTTTCCGTCGGTGCAATTTTAGGACTGTCGATCCATTTCTTTGGACTACAGATCGGACTCGCACTTTTTAATAAACCGATCTATATGATTCCACCTTCCGTCTATCGATTAACAAAAGATGCATTAACAATTATGGAGAATTATGGAGTATATGCAAAAGAGACAGGATTTGAGAAAGAAATACCAAACTATCTAGCTCAAGTCAAAAAAGACGATACGTTTGATGATGTTGTGCCCATGCTCAATGAAGCCATAAAGGAAGCTGGTGGTGATCATTCAGCTATTATTGAAGTCCAAGAGGATAAAGCGCCACTTTTCAATCCAGCTCTGCTTACTTTCCCTAGAATCTTGGCAGAAGACAACATTGTGACCCTCATTTTGCCTTCATTTCCTGCTAGTGATGAAGAAAATGTGCACACTTACGTTACTACAGCACTCGAACAACTTTCCAAGATTTCTGATCCCAAAGGTGTCATTATTGATCTACGAGGGAATACCGGTGGCAATATGATGCCTATGTTAGGGGCATGCGCTCCTTTCTTTAAAGAAGGTAAACTATTCGAATTTACTTCTCCTAACAAAAAAATCCCCGTCTTCAAGAAAGACGGGAAAATATGTTTTGAAGAAGATAATTTAAGTCTACCAACTAACTTAAACTTTCATCACTTACCTATTGCTGTCTTAACAGATCATCAGACTGCTAGTTCAGCTGAAGTTGTACTGGTTGCTCTTTTAGGACAAGACCATGTTTCCTCTTTTGGAGAAGAAACAGCTGGTTATGCCACAGGGGTTTCAATGATTCCTCTTTATGGAAAATACGCTTTGTCCTTAGCAGGTGCAAAAATCAAAGGTTCCAATGGGATACTGTATGAAGAAAAGCCAATTCTTCCTGATGTCATAACTGACCACCCGGAAGATGCTGCACTAAAATGGCTTAAGTCCATTCATTAACCAGCAATTTGAGAAAATCCTTACTAAAAATACTTTTTTTCCTTAGATTCTGACCTACTCTATCTCAGCGCCTTCACAAGCGCTGTTTTCAAGTTAGGATTTTTGAAGGACACCTTTTTTAGCATAGCGCCGAAAAACACGATGGACCAGTTTGCTCGCTAATCGTTGGATAAAGACGGAATAGTTGAGTAATGCGATCAACAAAATCAAATTGATATAGGTCGTATTGCCGAGATTAAATAGATCTCTTCCGACAATCAATGCGATAAAGTAGAGGAGCTGTGTGCCGAAGAAGACAAATGTTCGGTACTTGCTGTTTGGCGGATAAATTTTCCGCTGGATCAAGATGTAATTCCATGCAGTAAAAATCACACACATGATCGATAAAGCTTGACCACTGCTGCCGAACAAGTGCCCGATATTAATAATAAGTAATGTTCCAATTGCGATTGACAGCGAAGCCGGGAAGGCATTTTTGAAAATAGTAGACAAAAAGGCGCCTTTGATCCGATTGAAATCCGGTTCGAAATTCAACAAAAAGGTAGGAATGCCTACAAAACAAGCATTGATGATCGTAAGTTGGATCGGTTCAAAAGGATAAGCGGTCCCCGATAACAGTGTTCCCATAGTGATCAAGATGGAGAAAAGCACTTGAACCAAAACGAGCGACCCTGAGCGGGTAATATTATTGATGACTCTTCTCCCTTCATCCAGTACCGAAGGCAGCGCCGAAAACTGGTTTTCCAGCAGAACTAAATTTGCCACTTGTCTTGCTGCATCGACTCCTGATGCCATTGCGATCGAGCAATCGGCTTCTTTAAGAGCTAGGACATCGTTGACCCCATCTCCTGTCATAGCAACCGTATGATTCATTTCTTTTAAATAAATGACCATTTCTTTTTTTTGCTGTGGAGTCACTCTACCAAAGATCTGATAGTTGCCGACTGCCTCTTTCAGTTCTTCGGAGGTAAGCGTCGAAACATCGATATAATCAGACGCTCCGGGAAGATTGACTTTTTTGGCGATTTGACTAACCGTGACCGGATCATCGCCAGAAATGATCTTGCACTGAATGGCTTGGGATCTGAAATACTCTAGAGTAGCTTTGGCATCTGATCGGACCGTATCCGATAATAAGAAAAATCCTAAAGGTTCAATCGTTGCAGGTAACTCATGATTTTCGCAAATCTGAGGGCTATGTGCCAATACAATGACCCGATACCCTTGTTCAGCCAGCGCTCGTTCTTGTTTTAAAACAGGGGCATGCTCGTTGGACAAAAGAATAGAGGCCGCACCAATAAAGTAGGTCCCTTTTCCTTCAAAAGAAACACAACTGAATTTTCGTTCCGAAGAAAAAGGCACGACATGCTGCATCGCATACGTTTCCTTCTCTGGAAAGAAGTCTCTTAATGCCATGGCCGTTGGGTTCTTGTCCGGTAAATGTGCCAGTAGATTTTGCGTGATCTCTGTCATTTCTTCTTCTGAGGTAAAAGGGATCACTTTCTCTACTGTCATTTGTCCTTCTGTGATCGTTCCCGTTTTATCTAAGCAAAGAACATCCACTCGTGCTAACGCATCGATACAGTTAAGCTCTTGCACCAAGACTTTTTTTCGTGCCAGATAGACGGCACTGATGGTTAAGGTCACACTCGTCAGTAAAAATAATCCTTCTGGAAACATTCCTACAGCTGCGGCGACAGTTCGCAAAATGGCTTTGTTGAAAGAGGCATGCGTAATAAAATATTGTTTAAGGAATAACAACGTACACAATGGAATCAGAATCATACTGATCCAGCGAATGACTTTGTTCAGACTTCCTTGAATCAAGTATTTTTGCCGCTTGATCGTTTTCGCTTCCTTATTGATTTTTTCAATATAATTTTCTTCGCCGACGTGGATGACTTGGCAAAGTGCCTCACCGGCTGTGACAAAGCTGCCTGAAAACAGTTCAGCATCAGGTTCTTTACTGATGCTATCCATTTCTCCTGTCAATAGCGATTCATTCACTTCCAATGAACCTTCGATGACTTTGGCATCTGCCGGAACTTGGTCACCATTCTTCAATAACAGAATGTCATCTAGGACTAATTTATGGATCGGCAATGTTTCTAAATTGCCATCACGATACACATTGACTTTGGCAACTTTTAACAGCGCCAGTTTATCAAGGGTTCGCTTCGAACGGATTTCTTGAAACATGTTAATGATCACATTACTAAAAACGACAAAAACGAATAAGCCATTCTGATAAGAACCAGTTAATGCCACTAAGAAAAAGAGGAGGCTGTTGATCAGATTAAAAAAAGTAAAAACATTTGTAAAAATGATTTTCGGATACGAATTCGTCTTATCTTTCTTTGATTTGTTGACTTCTCCCCGTTGAATCCGTGCTTTTACCTCTGCTGAGGTTAATCCATGTTTGTTTTCGATGATGTCTCACCCTTTCTTCTTATCATTTGTCATACTCTCATTCCATCTTACGTAAGAATGGCTGGTTAATCTATAGGACTTCCGGTTGGTTTTTGCGGAACTTTTATTTTTTATAGTCTAAAGAATAATTTATCCTCTCATAAAAGATGACCTAATTGTGTAAAATATAGCATAATATGCTGCTGCTTGGCGTTTCATTTTTGTCACTTCACTGTCACGCTTTGGCATAATGTTCCTTTCTGACCTCGTTTGTTTAGTACTTGAACATTCAGCAACCTTGTTCTATCAACGATACTCGTAATCCCTTTCTGCTAAAATAAATAACTAGAGAGGTATCATCTTTTTTGCGGGTTGTTTTTTATCTTTAGAAATTCTAAAGGGTTGGAATGAAAGTTGAAAGAACACGCTTCGACAAAAAAGGCTCAAAAACTTTTTATCAAAGTTTTTGAGCCTTTAATGATTTCCGTTTTTTTGATCAGTAAATTTTCATTCACAAGTATCCTATGACGCTCTGACTAATTCAAATGTTCCTGATCCAAAGAGTCAATGGCATGCATGAGACCTTCCAACCCAGCAATGATTTTCTCTTTTGGTGCACCTAGATTAAACCGCAGGTAAGTCTTACCTTCTGGTCCATAAACCTTACCATTCATGATCGCGATTCTTTCTTGTTTTACCAGAACACTTTGCAATTCATCCATACTATAAGGTAAATCTTTTATGTTGATCCAGCCTAAGTAGGTTGCTTCTGGAATAGTGAAATGAATTCGCGGATCAGCAGACAGTATCTTCTTTGCTTCGAAAAAGTTCTCGTCGATTGTTTGATTGAGTTCAACGGCCCATTTCTTTTGATTCCGATAACAGTCCATTGTCGCTAGTAGTGCAGGATATGGAATCGACGATAGACCATCTCTTGCTTTCAATATCGTCAAAAATCTTTCTCGTAATTTTTCATCCAAAAAGATAGCATAAGAGCCACCCAGTCCTGGCGTGTTGAACGTCTTTGATGCGGAGGATAGCAAAACTGCAGGCACCTCTATCGAATCAATAAATTCTAAGATAGGTCGATGTTTTTCTCCTGGGCGCCGGACATCCATATGGATCTCATCACTCAAGATAGCGACGTTATGCATTTGGCATAGCGAAACCAAGTTGGATAGTTCTTGATCAGTGAACACTCGGCCAGTTGGATTGTGCGGATTGCATAGCAGAAAAATTGCTGGTTTTTCGATAGCAAATACGTTGGCTAAAGCATCAAAATCAACCGTAAACCGTTCCCCATCATTGGTTAAGGAAAATGGGATCAACTCCCGTTCGTTACCGGCGATACAATGATAAAAAGCATCATAGCATGGAGT
>OBJO01000411.1_pt1 | contig 19297 bp, 20 predicted proteins | sample 1481741 | NCBI WGS metagenome assembly OBJO01 (sample SAMN06140803, study PRJEB22556) | human gut metagenome | host: Homo sapiens | place: China: Beijing | collected 2014 | reverse complement strand
GCGAACAGATTTTAGGAAAACTTTCGGAATTTGACACTTCCGGAAAAACGATCGAATACGTCGATATCGAATGGCATGAAGCCTTCAAAAAGATTCATAAAAAGACGACCGACCACGGAACGGAGCTCGGCATCCGCATGGACGATTCCATTCTCACAAGGGGTCTGTATCAGGGTGATGTGCTCTATGCAGACGATGAAAAAATCATCGCCGTCAATACGCCTCCGTGCGAGGTGATCCGCGTTTCCCTTACTCCGGGTCACGAAAAGCAGGCGGCAAAGGTCTGCTACGAGATCGGCAACCGCCATGCACCGCTGTTCTGGGGCGAAAACGATACTTTTATCACGATTTACAATGAGCCGATGCTTCTGATGCTTCAGAAACTCCACGGCGTTACGGCCGAAAAAGAACTGAAAAAGCTCGACTTCGACCAGCGGATTTCCGCATCGATCCACAATCATCATCACTGATGCGGTCTGTCCGCACGCAGAAAAGAATGGGCCGGCCCCTTTTCGCGGGCAGGCTCATTCGATATCTTATGATTTTTCAGGAGACTTTTTATGTCCGAACTTAATTTTTATCTTCTTCAGATCAACGACGCCCTGTTTCCGATCGGCGCGTACTCGCACTCGCAGGGACTCGAAACGTATATTCAGCGTGGAATTGTGCACGATGAGGCGACGGCAAAGGAATATATCCACCACAAAATCCGATGGAATCTTGCCTTCACGGAGCTTCTCGCCGCAAGACTCTCCTATCTTGCTGCCGCATACGGGGATCTGGAACAGCTTCTTTCGATTGAAGAAATTCTGGAAGCGTCGCGGATTCCGATGGAACAAAGGGAGGCCGCACGGAAAATGGGGTCCCGTTTTGCAAAGACGATCGAAAAGCTGGAGCTGCCCGTGACAAAAGAGGAAAACGGGATCTTCCGTCGTTATCTTACTGCCAGGAAAGGGCAGGCGATAAACCACTGCTGTATCTACGGTGTTTTCTGCGCTGCCATGAACATTCCGCTTGCCGATGCGCTGTCGTATTATCTCTATGCGCAGACTTCCGCGATCGTGACAAACTGTGTCAAAACGATCCCGTTAAGCCAGAGCGCCGGACAGCAGCTTCTCGGCGGATGCTATGCGGAATTTGCCGAGATTTTAAAAGATCTGGAACACCGGAGTGCGGAGGATCTCTGTCTTTCTGCGCCGGGCTTTGATATCCGCGGGATCCAGCATGAAACACTGTATTCCCGTCTTTATATGTCGTAATGTGTTTGTTTCGCGCAATCATTATTTTCAGGAAAAGAGGTATGTGTTATGTCTTACGTAAAAATTGGAGTAGCAGGACCGGTCGGCTCCGGAAAAACGGCACTGATTGAGGCGCTGTCCCGGAAAATGGCAAACGATTACAGTATTGGCGTTATTACCAACGATATTTATACAAAGGAGGACGCACAGTTTCTCGCGAAGAACAGCGTCCTTCCGGTGGAACGCATCATCGGCGTGGAGACCGGCGGCTGCCCGCACACCGCGATCCGCGAGGATGCTTCGATGAACCTCGAGGCCGTCGACGAGATGATGGAGCGGTTCCCGGACATCGAGCTTCTCTTTATCGAGAGCGGCGGTGACAACCTCTCCGCTACGTTCAGTCCGGAGCTTGTGGACGCCACGATCTTTGTTATCGATGTCGCTGAGGGCGATAAGATTCCGCGGAAAGGCGGCCCTGGCATTACACGGTCCGATCTTCTCGTCATCAACAAGATTGATCTGGCTCCGTATGTCGGTGCAAGCCTGGAAGTCATGGAGCGCGATTCGAAAAAGATGCGCGGCGAGCGGCCGTTTCTGTTCACCAACATCCGCGGCGATGTCCATGTGGATGATGTTGTTTCCTGGATCAAAGAAAATGTGCTCTTAGAGGGAATGTGATGCTTATGGAAAACAAATTCGGAAAAATTTCCCGCATCACGGCCTGCGCGGCGTTAAAAAACGGAAAGACGATTCTCGAGGACCTCTCCTTTACGGCGCCGTACAAGATTATGGCTCCGTTTGAAAAAGAGAACGGCGGAATCCAGATCATGCCTCTCTGTGCCTCCGCGGGTATTATGGAAGGGGATTCACAGGAATTTTCTTACCATGTAAAAGAGGGGGCGGATCTCGAGGTCCTGTCGCAGTCGTTTGAGAAGATCCACAAAATGGACGAAGGATCGGCATCCCGCACAATTTCCGTTCAGGTTGATCCGCACGCGGTACTTTACTACTATCCGCAGCCCGTCATTCCGTTTGCACAGTCTTCTTTTACGAGTACAATGACGATTCATCTGGCAGACGAGACATCCCGCCTGTTTCTGCTGGAAATCATCTCCTGCGGACGGAATGCGCACGAAGAGCGGTTCCAGTACCGCCGCTTTGCCTCAAAGGTACAGATTTTCCGCGGTCAAAAGCTGATCTACCGCGACAACACCTGCTATCTGCCCGATCAGATGCCGATGGAAGGGATTGGTATGTACGAGGGATACACGCATATGGCGAACCTTTTTCTCTCACGGACAGAATACGCGGATACGCTTCTCAATGAAATCCGGGAAATTCTTGACGGCGATCCGGAAATCGACGGCGGCGCAACGACGCTCTCCGGCGGCGATCTTGCTGTTCGGATTTTCGGACACCGTGCGCAGAAGCTGCAGCAGACGGCGGAAAAAATCAAAACTGTGTATGAAAAACTTCTATAAAAACAGACTGGAAAATTTCTGATTTCAATCAATCAAAAATTACCGGAAAAATGTCAAAATAAGGTGTGACAACCTCTTTGGAATGTGATAAAATAGCTTTCGTTTGAAACGAAGATAAAACTAATTTTACCATCATTCTGAGGAGGTTTTTTCATGGAAAGAGATATGACAAAGGGCAGTCCGCTGCCGGTCATTCTGCGGTTTACGCTGCCGCTGATTATCGGAAACATTTTCCAGCAGCTCTACAACATGGCAGACACGATTATCGTTGGCCGATATGTCGGAGCGGATGCACTGGCTGCAGTTGGTTCTACGGGAACGATTATGTTCCTGGTGCTTGGATTTGCGCAGGGCATCACAGCAGGCTTTACGGTTCTGACATCGCAACGGTTCGGTGCAAAGGATACGAGCGGAGTAAAGCGAAGTGTGGCAAACGGCATTCTACTGGCTCTCCTTTTCACGGTTGTCCTGACATTCTTCAGCATGATCTCCATGCGGCCGCTGCTGCATCTCATGAACACACCGGAAAATATTTTTCAGGACGCTTATACCTATATTATGATTATCTGCGGTGGCCTGATCGCTACGATTTTTTACAATCTGCTTTCCTCCTATCTGCGTGCAGTAGGAAACAGCCAGACTCCGCTGATGTTCCTGATTTTTTCGGCTGTATTAAATGTTCTTCTGGATCTGCTTCTCATCATTCGTTTTAAAATGGGCGTTGCGGGAGCCGGATATGCAACCGTTTTCTCCCAGGGAATTTCTGCTGTGCTCTGTCTTTTTTATATTTATCGCTCCATGCCGGATATGTGGCCGGAAAAACACCACTGGAAGCTTCATGCGGCAGATTCCCGCCATCAGCTCTCGATGGGCATTCCGATGGCACTCCAGTTTGCCATCACCGCATCTGGTACAATGATTATGCAGGCTGCCATTAACCTGTTCGGCTCGGAGGCAGTTGCCGCTTTTACGGCGGCCTGTAAGCTGCAGAATCTGGTCACACAGGGCTTTTCCGCAATGGGACAGACGATGGCAACCTACAGCGGACAAAATTTCGGAAAGGGCGATATTCCACGGATTAAAAAGGGAGTTCGCGCTGCACTTCTGACTTCCGTCACGTATTCGATCGCAGCCGCTGTTCTCGTCTTCCTTCTTCTGAAGCCATGTCTTTCCCTCTTCTTCTCGGGTGATGTCGATATGGCCGCCATGATGCCATGGGCAAAGACTTATTCCTATATGTGTGCTCTTTTTTATGTACCGCTCTGCACCATCTTTATTTTCCGAAATGCAATGCAGGGTTGCGGCTACGGCTTTCTGCCTATGATGGGCGGTGTTTCTGAACTCTTTGCGCGCCTTATTGTAGCTGTGATTGCCATAAAAGTCATCAGCTATCCGCTCGCCTGCTTCTGTGACCCTGCAGCCTGGGTGACGGCAGCTGTCTTTACCGGTGTTTCGTATCTGTTCGTCATGAAGGATATCGATAAAAAGTATGATTCAAAGACACCGACGGCTCCGATCAGCTGACATTTTTCATACCAAACGCAAAACTGCGCGGAATGCACGATTCTGAAATGCATTCCACGCAGTTTTTTGTATTTACAGGATTACAGATTCAGTTTTGCTTTCTGCAGACTTACACAGGAACGATGATATGTGAGTGTCATCGTCAGATAAATGACGCCCACGACAATGACTGCGAGAATACCGGTATGGAACACCAGATGCAGGATCATCGTCGCACACAGCAGGATCTGAATCATCTTGCCCAGCGCCATATAGGCCTTATAGGCACTCTGATATACCATCTCTTTTTCTGCCTCATCGCAACTTGCCATCCAGTCTTTCTGGAAGTTTTTTGAGTTCATATCGCCTCTCTTCTCCGGGTGAGCTGCCTGAACCATTTTTACATAACGCATCTGATAATAGCCATAGAGAAAGAAGTTGATACAAAACAGAACACAGGCTGCCAGGAATCCGGCAAGCTCTTTTCCCGATGCTTCTTCCAGCCAGGAACGGGAAAAGGTAAATGACAGCACGATGAAATCGCAGACCTGCGAAATCACATTGCAGTTCATCAGCATCGCGCCGTATTTCTCTTCTTCATAGCTTAAGACTTCGTACTGTTCATCCTCTGCTTCTTCGAGATGCTTCATCGTATCCTTTAATTTCCGGCTGTAAAATTCCATCAGGACAATGCTTACAACGAAAATTACCGCAATGATCGGCAGTGCCAGCGGACGGACCAGATCGCTCAGATCACTCATGCCATTTTTCACTCCGAACGTCATAAAAATTCCGACAAAAAAACCGCAGACTCCGCCGATTCCCAGATAAATCAGCATCCGTTTCATCAACTTTCCGTAGGAATTTGGTTTGTTCCCCTGTTTTTCTTTCATGATTCATCCTCCTCATATTGAAAAATATCTTCTACTTTTACTTCACAGATTTTTGCAAGTTTTAACGCCAGTGTCACCGACGGTGAATAATCTCCCCGCTCGATCAGGCTGATGGTCTGTCTCGATACCCCCGCCATTTTCCCAAGGTCGGTCTGGTTGATGCCGAGCTTCGAACGGTACTCTTTTAACTGATTGTACAGCGGCATCGCAGCATCTCCTTTCTTGTCACGTTTTTTAGATGAGCTCTCTTTTTGACAACTTTTCTTGTCATCTACTACTCTACCATTGACAACTTTATTTGTCAATACTTTTGACAAGTTTTTTTGTCATTTCAAACTCCCGGTTGATTTGTGGGCTGAAATGTACTAAACTAGAGATATCTATTTTCGTAACTATTCAAGCCGCAGAAAGGACAGAATCTATGGAACAGAAAGACAGCCGGTTTGCCGTATTGATCGATGCGGACAATGTTTCCCCGAAATACATCAAATATATCCTGGACGAGGTTTCGGACCAGGGCGTCGCTACTTACAAGAGAATCTACGGGGACTGGACCGATATCTCGAAGAAAAGCTGGAAGGAGCAGCTCTTACGCTACTCGATCAACCCGATCCAGCAGTACAGCAATACGAACGGAAAGAACTCGACCGACTCCGCGATGATCATCGATGCGATGGACATTCTCTATTCCGGAAATGTGGAGGGCTTCTGCCTGGTCTCCTCGGATTCCGACTTTACGAAGCTGGCACAGCGGCTGCGCGAATCTGGAATGTTCGTGCTCGGTATGGGTGAGCAGAAGACTCCATCGTCGTTCCGTGTGGCGTGTGATGCCTTTAAAATTCTTGAGGTGATCTCCCAGAATGAGGATGATATCTCTCCTGCGATTCCCGCTGTTTCGGAAAGTTCGGCGCGCTATGGATATGGCGCTTCGCAGGACGAAGCGATTACGAGCAAGGCCGAGATTGAACGGACGGTTTCCCGTGTGCTGACGGAAAATAATGACCATGGAAAGAATACGACGCTCAGTGAGATCGGCAGTATTTTACAGAAGAAATTTTCGGAGTTTGATGTTCGAAATTACGGCTATTCGAAGCTTTCTACGTTTTTGGAGAGTATGAATGATATCGAGGTGCTGAAGACGGGTCACAATTACCTCGTGAAAGAGCGCCAGAACACCGTATCGCGCCAGCAGATTGAGAAATGCATCACCGACCTGATCTGCTCCAACGGCGGCCATATCGACAACCTGAGCATCATCCACGACGCTCTACGGAGCCGCTTCCCGGGCTTTGATGTGAAGCAGTATGGGTACAGCAGGATTTCGAGCTTCATCAACAGCTTTAAAAAATTCAAAATCACGAATAATACGGTTCAGATAAAATAAAAAAGACCCCGGAAACGCCAGTTTTCACTGATGTTTCCGGGGTCTTTCTATAATAATTCGCAGCTCAGATTTACTGTTTTCCTGTACTTCCAATTCCGCCGCGGTCCTCGCCGTTTAAGTGATCAACTTCTTCAAAGCTGATCGTCGGCTGATGCTTCTCGATGCGGAACTGGCAGATACGGTCATTGACATGAATCACGGTGTCGCGCAGGGCGTACGCCGGCATGTAGAACCAGTCGTTCGGTCCGCAGTAGCTCTCGTCGATGATACCGCAGTGGTTTGTCTGGATAATGCCGAAATTCTTGAAGGTGCTGCTTCTCGGCACGATATGCGCCTCGTAGCCCTCCGGCAGCTGCATGGCAACGCCGAGGTGGATCAGCTTGAATTCTCCGGCCTTTAACTCCACTTCCTCTGCTGCGCGCAGATCGATCCAGTCGGACTTTCCGTCGATATAGCGCAGGCGCTCAATTTCATCGTTTAAATACTGAATTTTAATGGTTTCCATAAAGCGTCTCCTTTTCTTTTTGCGTGACTACTTTTCGCCGAACAGTACGACTTCGCCGCGTGCTCTCGTCTTTTTCACATCAATGACTCTCTGATTCGGGCTGCCCTTCCATTCCAAGGTAACGTCCCTCTGGGCAAGAATAAAGCGGCCGTCCACAACCACGTCCGTGTAATCCATCAGTTCCAGATCACAGACGGATTCCCACTCATATCCGGTATAAACCCAGATATCTTTTTTCGGATATCTTTCCTTGATCTCTTTTGCCAGAGCCGTCACATCCGCCCGGTTTGCCTCATGCAGCGGATCTCCGCCGGAGAAGGTGATGCCGGAAATGTAGTCCTTGTCCAGCTGTTCAAAAATTTCTGCCTTTGCCGCGTCATCAAACGGGATGCCGCCATTTGGATCCCAGGTAATCGGATTCTGACATCCCTTGCAGTGATGACCGCATCCGGCGACCCAGAGCACGACGCGCAGGCCGTCTCCGTTCAGCATATCGTCTTTCGTTATATTATGGTATCTCATCGCTTTCACTCCTATTGGACATAAGAAAACACAGAAAAACGAACCGTTTTGCAGATCCCTTTTTCTGTGTTCCCCGCTCTTTATCGTCTGGCAGATCTATTTATTTCGCGTCTGCCGGAACATCCTTGATACTGAAGCTTACACGGCCCATTTTATCTTTGCCCATGCAGACTACTTTTACAACATCGCCAAGGCTGACAACGTCTTCTACTTTCTCAACACGCTGTTTGGCGAGCTTGGAGATGTGTACCAGACCTTCTTTTCCAGGTGCGAACTCAAGGAAAGCACCGAAGTCTTTGATGCTGACAACTTTTCCGGTCAGGATCTGTCCCTCGGTAAAGTCGCTTGCGATGATCTCGATATATTTCTTTGCCTGATCCATCATAGCCTGCTCGGTTCCGCAGATGGAAACTGCACCGTCATCTGTGATGTCGATCTTTACGCCGGTCTCATCGATGATGGCGTTGATGGTCTTTCCTCTCTGGCCGACAACTTCACCGATCTTCTGCGGGTCGATCATCATCTGGATGATCTTCGGAGCGAACTCGCCGACCGTCTTACGCGGCTCTGCGATCGCTTTCTCCATAACCTCGGTCAGGATGTACTCTCTTGCCTGTTTCGTTCTGGCAATCGCCTCTTCTACAATCTGACGGGTCAGTCCATGGATCTTGATATCCATCTGGATTGCAGTGATTCCGTCGTGGGTACCAGCTACCTTAAAGTCCATGTCGCCGAAGAAGTCTTCGAGACCCTGGATATCGGTCAGTACGAGGTAATCATCATCGGTCTCGCCTGTTACCAGACCGCAGGAGATACCTGCAACCGGTTTTTTGATCGGTACACCGGCAGCCATCAGAGACATGGTGGATGCACAGATACTTGCCTGGGAAGTAGAACCGTTGGACTCGAAGGTCTCGGATACGGTACGGATTGCATACGGGAACTCTTCCTCGGTCGGAAGTACCGGAACCAGGGCACGTTCTGCCAGAGCACCATGGCCAATCTCACGGCGTCCCGGTCCGCGGGACGGTTTTGTCTCACCTACAGAGTAGGACGGGAAGTTGTACTGATGCATGTAACGTTTGGAGGTCTCGAACTCATCCAGTCCGTCCAGTTTCTGTGCTTCGGAAAGCGGAGCCAGTGTTGTTACGTTGCAGATCTGAGTCTGTCCACGGGTGAACATAGCGGAACCATGAACACGCGGGATAATGTCAACCTCTGCTGCCAGAGGACGGATTTCTGTGATCGCACGGCCGTCCGGACGTTTGTGGTCTTTTAAGATCATCTTACGAACGGTCTTTTTCTGATACTGGTAAACAGCCTCGCCTAATACTGCCAGCCACTCTTCGTTGTCGGCAAATGCCTCCTCGAGTTTCTCGGTGATGACGCGGATGTTTTCTTCTCTTGTCTGTTTATCATCGCTGAAAACAGCCTCTTCCATCTCTGCCGGAGGAACGATCTCTTTGATCGCTGCAAACAGCTCTTCCGGAATAGCGCAGCTCTCATAAGCGTGTTTCGGTTTTCCAACCTCTGCTACGATGCTGTCGATGAATTTGATGATTTCCTGGTTTACTTCGTGTGCTTTGTAGATGGCGTCGATCATTTTTGCTTCCGGAATCTCTTTTGCTCCGGCTTCGATCATGATGACTTTCTCTCTGGTGGAAGCTACGGTCAGTTTCAGGTCGGATACGGCTTTCTGTGCGAGAGTCGGGTTTACGATGAACTCGCCGTCGATCATACCGATCTGAGTCATGGCACACGGACCGTCAAACGGGATGTCGGAAATGCAGGTTGCAATTGCGGAACCCAGCATTGCGACTACTTCCGGATCACACTCCGGATCTACGGACATTACCATGTTGTTTAATGTAACATCGTTGCGGTAATCTTTTGGGAACAGTGGACGCATCGGACGGTCAATGACACGGCTGGTCAGAATTGCGTGCTCGCTTGCTTTTCCTTCTCTTTTGTTGAATCCGCCCGGGATTTTTCCAACGGCGTACATCTTCTCTTCGTACTCAACACTTAATGGGAAGAAGTCGATGCCGTCACGCGGTTTCTCAGATGCGGTTGCTGTAGAAAGAACTACAGTATCGCCATAATGCATAAATGCTGCGCCGTTTGCCTGTTTTGCTACACGGCCTACGTCTACGGTCAGGGTTCTGCCTGCCAGTTCCATAGAAAAACTCTTGTACATAAATAATCTCCTTTTTTTCTTCTGAGCAGAATTTCCGAAACAACTGAAAAGCACACCGGAATACGGACAGGATGCAGCTTTTCAATGTGTTTTTCAGTGGTCTCGGAGAAAATTCCTGCACCTCCAGAACCTGCCACTGGCAGCTTCTTACGGATGCAATGCAGCTCAGAATGGCTCCATGTCGTTTGCGTCTTTGATCTTACAAGCAAAGAAACGGGCGGAAAATGTATCCCGCCCGTTGTTCCAAGCTGATTATTTTCTGATTCCTAACTTCTCGATTAAAGCACGGTATCTTTCAATATCAGTTTTCTTTAAGTAGTCAAGCAGACCACGTCTCTGACCAACCATTTTCAGAAGACCTCTTCTGGAGTGATGATCTTTGTGGTGAACTTTCAGATGCTCAGTGAGCTCCTCGATTCTTGCAGTAAGAACAGCTACCTGTACTTCCGGTGATCCTGTATCTCCCTCAGTTCTTGCATACTCTTTGATGATTGCCTGTTTTTTTTCTTTCGAAATCATTTTAAATTCCTCCTGTTATTTTGATTGCACCGCTGACTAAGAAGTGGTCGGAGTGTCCTGCCTCTGAATCAGGGTCCGGGGATCTTTTTTGTCCCGCATACTCGATTAGTATAGCATACGCTTTTCGAATTGTAAATACTAAAATCAGATGTTTTCGCGATGAATTTTCACGTAGTTACAGTTCTCCGAACTGTAACTTTCGCAGCTCTCATTTTAAGTTTTGCTTCGCAAAAGGAGAGCTGCTCACACCTGAATCACTTTCTTACGCAGCGAAACAGCGAGTGTTTCACTGCTGAGCGAACTTTTTTCTACATATTCTTTCCCTGCCGCAACATCATGATCGAGCTGGTTTTTCAGCGCGTCGATCGAAGCAAATTTCTGCTCCGGGCGCAGGAATTTTAACAGAGAAACCTCCGCCTGTTTTCCATAGAGATCCTCGCTGCAGTCAAAAAGATTCGTCTCCACGCCGGTAAATTTTTCCTGTACCGTCGGCTTAACACCGATGTTTGTGATACCGTAATAAATTTTTCCTTCGATTTTCACCTCGGAAACGTAGACGCCAAACGGCGGAAGCAGCTTTTCTGCCGGCGGGATCTGATTGATGGTCGGCACGCCGATCGTTCTGCCGAGTGCATGACCGTGGACAATCTCGCCGTGAACCGCGTAATCGTAGCCGAGCAGACCGCTCACGGCTTCCATATTGCCCTGTTCCAGCTCTTCCCGTGCCCAGGTGCTGCTGATTTCGCGGCCGTTTTCCTCTGCTTTTTCGATGATCTCGGTTTCAAAGCCAAGGGACGGGCCCATTTCTTTCAGCATTTCGGCTGTGCCGCTTCTCTTGTAGCCAAAACCGAAATCCTTTCCCACAACAACTTTTTTCGCGTGCAGCTTATCCACCAGAATCTCTTTGATAAAGGCTTCCGGCGTCATGTGCATCACTTCATCCACAAACGGGCATTCCACAAGGCAGTCCATGCCAAGCTGTTCGAGGCGGGCTCTTCTCTCCTCATTCGTCAGCAGCTGATGCGGCTTGACATGCTGCACTTTCGACTGCGGCGGCACGTCAAATGTAAACACAACCGTTTCCAGTCCTTCCGTTCTGCCGATTGCAAGGACACGGCGGATCAGAAGCATATGCCCCCGGTGGAGGCCGTCAAATTTTCCCAGGGTTACAACGCTGTCCCCTCTGCTGTCAAAATCCAGTGTTTTTGTTAGATATCTCATGTTCTCTCCAGAAATAACTTGACCGGTCTGGTTAAGTTTTGTGATGGTCTGTATTGATAAATACCGACAAACGTTCCGTCATCGAGATAAAGGCGGAACTCCTCGTCTTCTGCGAAGTCCCCGCCGGAAGCAGTTTCCCCGATTTCGCGGATCTGCGCCGGTTTCAGCGGATTTCCGTTTTCCGCAAGCTTTTTCGCATGATCGTCCGCTGTCGCAAAGCTGCGCAGCGCGGCAAACATTTCATCGACCGGCACGAGGATCTCCGAAAGGCGGCCCTCACCGACAATCGCTGCGATCTCGTCAAGCGTGTGCGCTCCGTTTCTGTCAAACTGGCCGACTCTCGTGCGGATCAGCTGCTCCATACATCCGTGGCAGCCCAGTTTTTCGCCGATATCGTGGCACAGGGTGCGGATATACGTTCCCTTCGAACACGTTACCTCCATGCGCACCAGCGGAAGCTTCACTTCCAGAATGCTGATCTCGTAAAAGTGCACCGTGCGGGCTTTCCGCTCGATCTCGATGCCTTCCCGCGCCAGCTCGTAGAGTTTCTTTCCATTAACCTTCAGCGCGGAATACATCGGCGGCACCTGCTGCTGCTCCCCGACAAACGAGGCGATGCGGTCCCGCACCTCTTCTTCCGTCACGGTCACCGGTGCTTCTGCTGTCACGGTTCCGCTCATGTCCTGCGTATCCGTTGCGATTCCAAGGTGAAGCAGCGCTTCATACGTCTTCGTCTCATCGGTCATCATATCGCAGAGACGCGTTCCCTTTCCAAGGCAGACCGGAAGCACGCCCGTCGCATCCGGGTCTAGGGTTCCGGTGTGGCCGATTTTTTTCTGGTGCAGGATACCGCGCAGCTTCGCAACCACGTCATGCGACGTAAATCCCGCCTCTTTCCATACGTTCAGAACTCCGTTTATCATGTTGTTTTGTCTCCCTCTTTTTCACAAGAAAACCGGGCGTGGATGTATTTTCTGCGCCCGGCTGTTTCCTGTTTATGCTTCTTCCTCTGTCGTCTCTTCTTCCTCTTCTGCAAGAAGCTGTTTTTCGATATACAGAGTCAGATTGTTGATTACATCATACGGAGAACCTGACATCGTGCAGCCAGCCGCACAGACATGGCCGCCGCCGCCGAATACGGCTGCGATTTTGCTCACATCAACCAGCTCGTCGGAGCGGAGGCTTACTTTGAAGACCTGCGGCTCCAGCTCATACAGGAAGATCGCTACGTGAACGCCTTCTGTATTTTTTAGCTGGCTGACAATGCCGTCCATATCTCCCGGTGTCAGGCCATAGAAGTCCATAACCTTCTTCCGCACGATACCGACAATACACTGCTTGTCGAGAAGCATGATGCTCTCTGTCAGCGTGCGTCCCATAATCTGGTTCTGTACGTATGTTTTCTTGAAGAATGCATCCTCGATGATTCTGGTAAACGGAACTCCCTTTTCCATCAGAGCGGCCGCAACCCGCATCGTGTGCGGAGAGGTGCTGCTGTACTGGAATACGCCGGAATCGGTCACAATACCGGTGTACAGCGCCTCGGCGCACGGCTCGGAGATCTTTTCTTCCTCCAGAAGCCCGAACAGCACCTCGCAGGCAGAGCTTGCATCCGGCTCTACGTGATTGATTTCGCAATATTCTGTATTCGTCACATGGTGATCGATGCAGATCGTCTTTCCCGCTTTTGCAAGAAGCGGTGCGGCAACGCCGATGCGCTCCTCGCTGGATACATCCAGAAGGACCACAAGGTCGTACGCTTTCTCTTCACAGCTTGTCTTTACCTCAGAAAAGCCCGGAAGATAGGAAAATTCCGGCCGTGGATCCTCAAGATAGACATCTGCCTGAATCTCCGGCCGATTGTCGCGAAGATACTGGTATAATCCCAGGCAGGAACCGATGCAGTCACCGTCCGGACGAACGTGTCCGGCGATGGCCATGCAGGAGACTCCGTTTAGAATTTCATCAATTTTCTTCATTTTCCTCATCCTTTTTGTCTTCTTTGTGTGTTACTTCATCAATCAGTTTCGACATCGTAACGCCATATTCAATCGACTCATCCAGGACAAAGGTCAGCTCCGGCGTATTGCGGAGGTTAATGGTCTTGGCCAGCATACGGCGGATGAAGCCCTCCGCGCTCTTTAAGCCGCGGATGGTTTCTTTCTTCGCCTCATCATCGCCAAACACACTGATATATACTTTACACGTCTTCAGATCCGGCGCTACCTCTGCCGCTGTGACAGAGGTCATCATTCCGATGCGCGGATCCTTGATCTCGTTCCGGATGATGTTGGAAAGCTCTTTCTGTACTTCCCCGTTGATCCTGGTGTTTTTAATACTGTTTTTTCTCAACTTAATTCCTCATTTCTATCTCGGCACTTCTACCATGATATAAGCCTCGACCTGATCGAACTCCTGAAGATCGTTGAATCCTTCAAATACAAGACCGCACTCATAGCCGGAGCGCACTTCTTTGACATCGTCTTTGAAACGTTTGAGGGATGCCAGATTTCCTTCGAAGATCTGGTTTCCTTCGCGGCTGATTCGAACTTTGCAGCCTCTCTGGAACGTTCCGTCCAGTACATAGCTTCCGGCGATCGTTCCGACACCGGATGCCTTGAAGAGCTGACGTACCTCGGCATGGCCGATAACTTTCTCTTCGTAAACCGGCTCAAGCATACCCTTCATGGCTGCCTCAACATCCTCAATTGCCTGGTAGATGACACGGTACAGACGGATGTCTACGCCGTTCTGCTCTGCCATGGATTTTGCGTTCGTATCCGGGCGTACGTTAAATCCGATAATGATGGCGGAAGATGCGGTTGCCAGCATAACGTCGGACTCGTTGATCGCACCGACACCTCCGTGGATGACGCGTACGGCAACTTCCTCGTTGGAGAGTTTGACAAGACTCTGTTTTACTGCCTCGACAGATCCCTGTACATCGGCTTTGACAACGAGTGCCAGTTCTTTTAAGTTACCCTCCTGAATCTGGTTGAACAGATCATCCAGGGACATCTTCGCTTTTGTCTCCTCAAGCAGGTTCTTCTTGTTCTCTGCCACGAAGGTTGCTGCGAAGTTCTTTGCTTCTTTATCGTTATCGGTCTGAACGAGGATCTCTCCTGCGTTCGGAACATCGGAAAGTCCGAGGATCTCAACCGGAGTAGACGGGCCTGCCTCTTTGACGCGGCGTCCCTTATCATCCATCATCGCACGGACTTTACCGGAGCATGCGCCTGCTGCGATGTAATCGCCGACATGCAGGGTACCTTTCTGTACCAGAATGGTAGCAACCGGTCCTTTTCCTTTATCCAGCTCAGCCTCGATGACAAGACCTCTTGCTTTCCGGTTCGGGTTTGCTTTCAGCTCGAGCACTTCGGAAGTCAGAAGGATCATCTCAAGCAGATCGTCGATACCTTCGTTGTTCTTTGCAGATACCGGAACGAATACGGTGCTTCCGCCCCAGTCCTCCGGAATCAGTTCGTACTCGGAGAGCTCCTGTTTTACACGCTCTACGTTTGCGCCTGGTTTATCGATCTTATTGATCGCAACGATGATCTCAACGCCGGCTGCTTTTGCATGGTTGATTGCCTCAACGGTCTGCGGCATCACACCGTCGTCTGCTGCGACAACGAGAATGGCGATATCCGTTGCATTGGCTCCACGCATACGCATAGCGGTGAATGCCTCATGTCCCGGGGTATCGAGGAACGTAATCTTCTGTTTGTTGATCGAAACGGTGTATGCACCGATGTGCTGGGTAATACCGCCAGCCTCGCGGTCGGTGACATGGGTGTTCCGGATGCAGTCCAGAAGAGATGTTTTACCGTGGTCAACGTGTCCCATAACGCAGACTACCGGCGGACGCGGAACCATGTCTTTTTCATCCTCTTCGTCCTCTTTTAAGAGCTCTTCGATCACATCGACTTTCTCTTCCGGCTCAGCGATGATGTTATAATCAAGCGCGATTTCCTGTGCTTTTTCGAAATCGATCTCATGGTTTACGGTAACCATCGTTCCTTCCATGAACAGTTTCTTTACGATGACTGCCGGCTGCATTTTCATCTTCTCAGCCAGCTCGCGGATGGTCATTTTCTCCGGCAGGGTAATCTCCTTTACCTCATCCTTCGGAGCTTCCTGTTTCGGTTTGTTGACCGGTTTCTGGAGCGCTTTCGGGAGTCTGGACTGCTGATGATGTCCCTGGTTTGGACGGTTTCCGCCTCTTCCTCTGTCTTCACTGAATTTATTTTCTCTTAAAGAATCTTTGTTTTTGTCTTTTTCTTTTCTTCCTGTATCACGGCCTGGCTTCTTGATGCCAAGGCTCATTGTATCGCCTGCAGAGCTCTTATGCTCGGTTCTGCGGCGGTCTCCTCCCGGACGGCGGTTCTGATTCTGGGAATCATCATCCTTTCCTGCGAACGGTCTTCCGCCATTATTTCCCGGTCTGCCTCCGTTTGGACGTGCGGAACGCTCACCGAATGGTCTTCCGCTTCTCTCACCGTTTCCGCTTCTTCCGCCGTTATTGCGGTCTCCTCCCGGACGGTCTCCGCTGCGGTTCGGACGGTCTCCGTTATTGTTGAAACGGCGCTCTCCCTGCGGACGGTCTCCATTGCGGTTCGGACGGTCTCCGTTATTGTTGAAACGGCGCTCTCCCTGCGGACGGTCTCCATTGCGGTTCGGACGATCTCCATTTCCGCCGTTTCCGTTTCCACGGTTCGGACGGTCCTCGCTTCTTCCGTTTCCATTGCGGTTCCATTCCGGACGGCCGTTTCCGCGGGATGGACGGTCTTTTTTCTGTCCCTGGTTCTTTGTGAATTCTTTTGCTTCTTTACTTGTTGCGTTCTGCGGACGCACAACGGAAATAATTTTCTTTTTCTTCGGTTTTGCCTGCTCTTCCGGTTTCTTCATTTCCATATTTTCTGTATCTTTCTTTTCCAATGATCTTTTCTCCTCTTTCTGCGGTTTTCGTGTTTCCTGCATCCATCCACCGACCTTTCCGGCCTTACGCCTTACGCTTCTGCCAACAATGCTGCTATTTTTTCTGCAAAATGCGCTTCACATACGGCAAGGGAAGAACGGTATTCTCTTCCGATGGCTCTTCCAAGCTGCTCTTTGTCCCCAAAAAGAATGCATGGCACTTTATAGTATGCACACATATTGCGAAATTTCTTCTGTGTATTGGCCGACGCCGTTTCCGCCAGAATGACAAGGTATGCGCTGCCGCTCTTTACGGCCTGCTCGGTCGCAAATTCGCCGCTCGATACCTTACCCGCCTTCATGGCAAGGCCCAGCATGGATAATCCTTTACTTTGACTGTTCAATCTTCGCAAATGCCTCCTTTAACTGCTCATAAACCTCTGATGGAATTTCTGCCTTCAGAGAACGAGAAAGTCCTTTGTTTTTCATTGCTTTCCCCAGACATTCCAGAGAGCAGACATAAGCACCGCGTCCGTTCATTCTTCCGGTTGTGTCCGGAACAATCGTTCCTTCGGTGGTTTTCACCACGCGGATCATTTCTTTTTTGTTTTTCATTTCATTGCAGCCAATGCATTTACGCAGCGGCACTTTACGAACTGTACTCAAATGCTCATCCCGCCTTTGTTTTTATTTTAATTACTCTTCGTCTCCGGCTTTCTCTGCTGTTTCTACATCATTCTCGTCGAAGTCTTCTTCTGCAGAGATGGTTTCCTCCTCTGCTGCGGACTCATCGTAATTGCCCTCTTCCTCGTATTCCTCTTCGTCTACGTAGTCGAAGTCTCCTGCCTCGCGTGCCTGGGTCTCGCTCTTAATGTCGATCTTGAATCCGGTCAGACGTGCGGCAAGTCTTGCGTTCTGTCCCTCTTTACCGATGGCAAGGGAAAGCTGGTAATCCGGAACGATTACTTTTGCGGTCTTCTCATCCGGATCTGCCATAACGGAGATAACTTTTGCCGGGCTCAGTGCGTTCTCGATCAGGAGTGCTGGGTTCTCATCCCATGTGATGATGTCGATCTTCTCTCCGTTCAGCTCATTGACAACCGCGTTGACACGGCTTCCGTTCATACCGACGCATGCGCCGACTGCATCGACATTCGGATCGTTGGACCATACTGCCATTTTCGTACGGCTTCCCGCCTCACGGGCAATGCTCTTGATCTCTACGATGCCTTCCGCAACCTCGGAAACCTCAGACTCAAAGAGACGTTTTACGAGTTCCGGATGGGTACGGGATACCATAACCTTCGGTCCCTTGGTTGTATTCTTTACTTCCAGAACGTATACTTTCACACGCTGGGTCGGCTCAAATTTCTCGCCTTTGACCTGCTCGTTCTCGGTCAGCAGAGCGTCTACTTTACCGAGGTTGATGCTGACGTTGCGTCCTACATAGCGCTGTACCACACCGGTAACCACATCGTGCTCTTTCTCGAAGTACTGATCAAACAGAACTTTACGCTCTTCCTCACGGATCTTCTGAAGAATGACGTTTTTGGCATTCTGGGTTGCAATACGGCCGAACTCTTTGGATTTGATTTCTACCGGAACGATATCGCCGAGTTCATAGCGGGAGTCTGCACGTTTTGCATCGGAAAGGGCGATCTCCATGATCGGATCCTGTACCAGATCAACAACGGTTTTCTCTGCTACGACTTTGAAATCACCAGTCTGGGCGTTAATGCTTACCTTTACATTATCTGCTTTGCCAAAATGGTTTTTACAGGCCTGGATCAGCGACTGCTCAATTGCCTCAAGCAGGGTATCTTTGCTGATATTCTTCTCTTTCTCAAGAACTTCAAGGGCCTCCATTAATTCTGTATTCATTTTTCTCTTTTCCTCCTGTATCTGCGTCTGTTTAGAAATCAAATGCTAAACGGATCAATGCAATATCGCTTTTCTGGAAGACGCGCTCTGTTCCGTCCTCCTCCAAAATGGTCACACTGTTATCATCATATGCGGTGAGTATTCCGTAAAATTCCCGGTTTCTCTCGATCGCACGGTATGTCCGGATTTCCAGCTCTTTTCCCATGCTTCTCTTGTAGTCTTTCTCTTTTTTCAGCAGACGTCCAAGACCCGGGGAGCTGACCTCCATGATATAGGCGTCATCGATAAAGTCCTCTGCGTCCAGCCGGTCAGAAAATGCACGGCTGACGATTTCGCAGTCATCCACGGTAATTCCGCCTTCTTTGTCAATGTAAGCACGCAGGTACCAGGTACCGCCCTCTTTGACATACTCCACATCCACCAGTTCAAAACCATTGGCTTCTACAATCGGAGTGATCAGTTCTTCTGCCTTCTGTTCGTATTCTTCTCTTCTGCTCAAATCCTCACCACCTTTTTGATTCAGGGAAACTTTCGAAAAATTCTTTCATTTCCCTGTACACAAGAAAGAGTGGACGAAATCGTCCACTCCTTAACAGTCACTTATTAACAACTTTACTATAGCACCTTTTCCGTGCAATTGCAAGGGTTAATTTTCAAAATATCCTTTATTTATCGCCTTTTCCGGCTTTTTTGTTCGCCGGTTCCGGGCAGATGTGGACATCGAGCTGGTTATACGGGATGGAAATTCCCGCCGCGTCAAACTCTTCTTTGATGCGCTCATTCATTTTCCATTTGACCGGCCAGTAATTTTCCGTTGCGACCCAGGCGCGCAGACCGACCGTGATCGCGCTCTCGCCCAGCTCATCTACGAAAAACTGCTGCTCCTCCGACTGAAAATGCGGCTCCTCCTCAACGAGGCGACGCAGGATGTCCTTCGCTTTTCTGATATCGGACTCATAAGAAATGCCGACTTTGATTTCCAGCTTTCTGCGGTCCATTGCCGTCACGTTGATGATGGTGTGATTCGTAAGATTGG
>OBJO01000409.1_pt1 | contig 19324 bp, 21 predicted proteins | sample 1481741 | NCBI WGS metagenome assembly OBJO01 (sample SAMN06140803, study PRJEB22556) | human gut metagenome | host: Homo sapiens | place: China: Beijing | collected 2014 | reverse complement strand
GGTGCATTCGGTTGGCGAGTCCGGTCAACGCGTCGTGCCGGGCCTGGTATTCGATCTCGCTCATCGCACGCTGCTTTTCGGTCGTGTCCTGATAGATCGCGAAAACACCTCTGGCTTCACCTTTGACGTGCAGGGGATACGCCAGAACTTCGACGTTGATGATTTCGCCGTTCTTTTTCCGGCGAACACTGGACACGCGCGCCGGTTCATTCATGTTCATGTTCGTGTTGAACGCGCGCATTGATCCGTCGACAGCATCCGTTGGCACGATCAGCGACAGCGGCGTCCTGCCGATCAGTTCGTCGTACGTGTAACCGAACATCTTCTGAAAACCTTCGTTGGCTTCGAGAATCGTGCCGTCCTTGTCGAGCAGCACGATGCCTTCCGGCGAGTTATGGAAGAGCTGATGGAAGTAGGCTTTCTGCGTCTCCAGTTGTTCGATCACTTCGAACAACTGCGTCACATCGGCTGCGGTGACGAGCACGGCTTCCTTGTCGCGGTACGCGATATCGTGACTGTGAATGTTGACGTAGATGATCGATCCGTCCCTGGCGCGATGACGCCAGCCGGACGAGATGTGGTAGCCGACCTTCGCGCTACCGGCGGTCGCTTTCTCCAGGCGCGCGAGATCCTCCGCCGGGCGGATATCGGCCAGTGTCATGTCCAGAAACTCTTCCAGCGAATAGCCGTATTTGTTTATCGCGGCTTCATTCACGTCGAGAAAGCGCAGCGAGCGGCGTTCATAAATCCACATCGGTTGCGGGTTGCTCTGGAACAGCATGTCGAACGCTTCCCAACCCGGACCGCCCGCAACGGAATCCGCGCCCGCGGCACGCGAACGCGTCGCGAGAATGTGGCCGAGTTCGGACTCTTTCTTCGTCATCGAAATGCGTCCTGCTTGAGCAGTCGCAGACGACTGCCGGTAGCGTTGATTAATAACGTTGAGTCGCAAGGCAGGAAGGGCAAGAGACCGGACGGAAACTGCTGCGATATTTTGCGCGACGCATCGTGGGGATTTCGGCGGTCCCGATGTCACGGAGCCGCAACTCCCTGGACCGGTGGTTTTGCGGCCCCGCCTTTCGGTCAGGTTTGCCCTTTCGCTTCAGTTCCAGAGTATCTGACCCTGCGGTGATTTGACAATAAATTGACTCGTTTCATTCTGGGTCACGGGTCGGGGAACGTTGTGCCATATCGTTTGTCGATATAGCCTTCGATCATGAAGGAGCTTCCGATGCAAGGATACGCAGCGGTTGACGTCCGGATACCGGGTAGCGCGGTTCCGGGCGTCTGAGCGGATTGCGCAGCGCAAACTTGCGCAGTTGGACGCTGCAACGACACTGGATTTTTTGCGCGCCCCGCCTGGAAACCGACTGGAAGCATTGCAAGGAAATCGGCTCGGGCAATTCAGCATACGATCAACAGCCAATGGCGAGTCTGCTTCCGGTTTGAAAACGGAAACGCGCTCGACGTGGAAATCGTGGACTACCATCGATAGTTACAAGGTGACGGCAATGAACAGACTCAAGCCTGTGCATCCGGGGAGAAATTCTCAAAACCGAGTACATGGAAGCTTTCGGCCTGTCCAGTAATTCGCTGGCGCGCGCCATTTGCGTCACACCCGCACGCATCAACGAAATCGTTCACGGTGAACGGCGCATCACGGCGGATACTGCCCTGCGCCTTGCGCGCTATTTCGGAACCGACGCACAAAGCTGGATGAACCTGCAGGATCAATATGACCTTGCCATAGTCCAGCTCGAATCCGGAGACGACATCAGAAAGATTTCGCCACTTGACGCCGCGTGAAGCAGTCGAAGCGGGGCGCGCTTAACGATTGTCAAATCTTCAAACAAACGTGAAAGAAAGACAGATTGGCGCTTCGCAGTGCCGTTCCGTGAGGAACGATCGCGTCAGCGTGAACTGTCCCGCGCTTCCTCCCGCTGCATTTTCCAATGCTGATCAAGGCCGTGTGCGAAGACTTCGCCGATGCGCCCGAGCAGCATGCCGATACTGCCCGCGAGAAAAAAAAACCGTCCCGATTGTTCTGCTGTATTCGAACAGGAACAACAGGCTGCCGACGACGAACAGGCTGTTTCCGAGCAGGCCTATGCCGAGGTGTATCCATCCGTACTGGCGCACGAACTTGTCGAGCATTCCATCGAGCACAAAAGCACCTTCCGTTCTTTTCGTGAAAAGACAGGGAACAAGAAAAGGGGCCCGAAGGCCCCTTGTTCGTATTGCAGCGATGTATCAGTAATCTTCGTCGATCACGCCTTCTTCTTCATCGCCCCACTCCATGAAGCCGTCTTCCGCTTCGCCGATGTCGATCAGTCCGTCGTCATTGATGTCCGACTGCTCGAACAGGTTGACGTCGACCCAGTCCGCGGTGGCTTCCTCTTCATCGAGATAACCGTCGCCATTCATGTCGTAGCTGTCGAAGTCATCCTCGAAAAGCTGCGCACCGTCATTACCGTCATAGGCAGCGGGATCAAATGTTGCGGCGGTGTCGGCACTCATGTCGATGCGCACGTCCTCATCCCTCGGACCCACCACGTTCTGATCCCACTCGGTTTCATCAAGATAACCGTCGCGGTTCATGTCCATGGTGTCGAAGCTGACGATGACGAGGTCATAACCGGTTTCCTGCGCTTCCGTGCGGCTTACGCGATTGTCGCGATCCTTGTCCGCATTCTGAAACGACTGTTGACCGCCGGATTGTGAACCCATCTGTTGTCCGCTGGTCTGCTGCATGGTCGCCGGTTGATCAGCGGACTGTCCGGTACTTGCGCGCTGCGTGCTCTGCTGCTGGGAACCCGTCTGCGTGTTCGACTGCTGCATGCCGGACTGTACGCCCGACTGCTGCATGTCGGATTGCTGCGAACTGGCCTGCTGATCCGAGCTGCTCTGCATGCCGCTCTGCGAAGAACCGCTTGAGCTTGCCTGCTGTGAGTCCATGCTCTGCGATTGCTGTGTGCCGCTCTGGACTTCGTTTTTGTCCAGCCGGCCGTCGCGGTTCGTGTCAATGGTATGGAAATCCACAACGACATAATCGACCGCCGACCATTCGGCGTCCGTCAGATAGCCGTCGCTGTCCGTGTCGTACCGGTCGAAGTCGACCGTTTCCTGCGCGAGCGCCGTACCTGTCGATAACAGCGTTGCCAGAATGATGTGCGAAACCGATTTCATTGATGCCTCCTCGGTCGAGTGGTTTGCGTCCATTCTGTCTGGTGGTCGGCCAGGTATATTGCAAGCACATTGGATTACGGAGGCGTTTTCATGGACGCGGGTTGACAAAAACCGGCTGCATCACCGTGACATTCCATAACTGAAAGATTTTCCGTAACGCGGATTGAATGTTCGCCCCGTGCGACGCGCGGACCGGAACCACAACGAGAAGAACGCGACAGCAAGCAGCAGTTCCGCGATATCCCCGCCGTAGTACATCACCTGCGCCGCGGATTGAATCTCATCGACCGAATGCGCGGTGTGTCGCGGGAACTCATAGGCGTACATGAGTTTTCCGAGCGTCGCGTGCGCCGCGGTTGCGAGGAACAGCACGATCAGGCGCGTGATCAACGCCGGGCGATGCGGCGCGGGATCCGGTCCGGCAATCGACCACGTGAACAGATAACCGGAGACGATGAAGTGAACGTGAACCAGCACATGCACAAGCGGACTGGCAAGACTTATCGCATACAGTGGCGTCAGATAGAGCACATACATGCCGCCGATATCGAGAAGCGCGGCGGTGATCGGGTGAATCAGCCAACGCACGCCGCGCAACGAAAGCGCGCGCACGATGCCGCGTGCGAATGCGACCGGGACGGTGCGCAGCAACAGCGTGCCCGGCGCGCCCAGCACCAGTGCGAGCGGCGCGAACATGCCGAGCAGCAGATGTTGCAGCATGTGTCCGCGCAGGTCCGCGTGCGCAAACGCGGCAACCGGCGACGACAGCGCCACGGCAACCAGCAGCACGCCACCGATGAAGCTCGCGGTCCGCAGGTAACGCCAATCGTGCCGTTGAACGGACACCGCGAAGAGGTACGCAAGGAGAACCGCTGCCAGCAGCAGCATCGGTATCAACGGAATGGAGAAGTCGGCGTGTGCGTGAGCGCTTTCCACTCCGCACCTTCAGTTCACGGAAAACGCGCGCATCACGTGCGACGGGCTTTCGCGCGTTTAAGAAGAACGATTCCGATGAGCAGCAGCAATCCCGCGGCGCCGTTCCAGGCGAGATCGTAAATCCAGAGGTTGTCCACATATCGCACCTGATGCAGCCGCAGCAGCTTGTGATCGACGATCCCGTCGAACAGTTGAAACCCACCAAGACCCAGGAAGAAGCCCGCCCAGCCGTGATCAAAGGAAAACGCGTGACGCTGACGCAGATCCGACAACATGAAGAAACCGGCCACGAGGATGATCAGCTCCGCGGCGTGAAGCAGGCCGTCGGAAAAAAGACTTACCGCGGGAGTGGCGTTGTCATAGAAGTGATGCCACGCGAGCAACTGGTGAAACACGATCTCGTCCACCGCCGCCATCACGCCGATGCCGATGAGCGCTGCCGTGATCAGCGAGCGTTGTGTTTCGACATCTTTGATGCGCTCTGTCACGGGTTCCGCTCATGCTGGGGAGGAACGATCGCGATGTCAGCGGCCGGAAGATTTCATGCATCGGTTCGACGAGCGCCGCGCACTCGCGATGATCATCCGCAACACTAATGGCGCCGCCTTGACTGACCCATACGCAGTTTCCTGAACAGCATGACGCCCATGCGCTGCAGGTTTACGCTCAGGTCACGCTCCCGTTGATCATGCTTTTTCAGATCCTGTCTTTTGCATGCGCGCTTCAATCCCCACTGTTGATCTGTCTATCGTCAACGATCGGTGCACATATACGTCGTCGATGCAGGTGTACAGGAGTAACACGATGTCCGCCTTTTCCACAAACACTCGTGTCAATCTCAAGCGACTCAAGGATCAAGTGATGGTGATCACCGGTGCAAGCAGCGGCATCGGACTTGTCACCGCGCGCAAGGCGGCAAGGCGCGGCGCGCGCGTGGTGCTCGCATCACGCGATGAAAATGCGCTGCGTCGCCTGTGCGATGAACTGCGTGTCGCCGGCGCGCAGGCAAGTTACGTCGTGGCCGACGTCGGCAATGAAGATGACGTGCGGAAAATTTCGGATAACGCGATTGAACGGTTCGGCGGATTCGATACATGGTTCAACAATGCGGGCGTGGCGGTTTACGGACGATTGATGGATGTTTCGATGGATGATCAGCGCCGTCTTTTTGACACCAACTTCTGGGGCATCGTGCATGGCTCGCGCACGGCGGTGAAACACTTGAGTGCAACCGGCGGCGCGTTGATCAACATGGGCAGCGTTACATCCGACCGCGCCATTCCCCTGCAGGGAATCTACAGCGCATCGAAACACGCGATAAAGGCGTATACCGACGCGCTTCGAATGGAACTGGAACACGACGGCGCGCCGGTATCGGTGACGCTGATCAAGCCGGCCAGCATCGACACACCGTACTGGCGGCACGCGAAGAACTACATGATGTACAAGCCGAAGAATCCACCACCGCTGTACGCGCCGGATGTTGTGGCGGACGCGGTTCTTTTCTGCGCGGAAAACCCGCGGCGTGACGTGGTGATCGGCAGCAGCGGACAGCTTGCCGCTGTCGCCGGAATCAACGCGCCGAGAATCACCGATCAGGTGATGAAGCAGACGCTGTTTGACATGCAGATGAGCAACGACCCGGCGGACGGCGAAGACGTGAACAATCTGCATGCACCGTCAGGCGATCTTGAAGAGCGCGGCGGTGGTGTTCGTGTTTCAGAGTCGAGCCTTTACACACGTACCGCGCTCAACTCTCACGCAACGGATGCATTTGCGGACAGCGCGGGAACGATGGCGCGCATCCTGTGGCGCGCGACGCGCGGAAGCAACAAACGGCGGACCTGACGCATCGTCAGGCTTCATTCAATCCACGCAGATTGAGCAGCGCGGCAAGAAACGCGCCGACAGCACCGAGAATGACATCGGTCATCGTGTCGAACATGCCGCCCATCACTTCCTTCTTGATGACGAAATCCGCGAGCCACTCCGCCACTTCCCACGCCGTCGCGAGCGCCACACCCATGCTGGTGATGGTGACGACAAACATCATCCGGTGCGCCTTGAAACCTTCCATGAGTTCTTCATAAAGAAGAAAGCCGAGAGCGAGCGTGACCGCGAAACCGGTATAGAAGTGCGCGAGCTCGTCATACGGCGGGAAATTGCCGAACAGGTTCCAGACGTATCCCGCGGCGTTGCCGAGCGATGCAAGCACGAACAGCGTCTCGAACAAGGCCGGCAGGCGACTCTTGTGAAAGACGACATAGAGGGAAAGCAGCAGGAACACCGCGAGGACGACGACGCCATGCCACTTCTCGCGGAATGCAACGAATACCATCGCAGCGGCGAGAACGGCGATTCCGACTTGCGCGACGACGCGATAGCCCTGCCAGTTTGCGGAAAGCATGTTCCCTCCGTAAGGATTTGAAAGTCTCCTGCGATATTGGATCTGTTCCGCACCACGACCAATACAGGAGGAGGCGCAGATTGGATCGCGGACATCTGCGGAACCGGCGCCGATTGCAATGTTCTCGCCGTGCTGCGGATTGTCTTATGCAAAAAGATGACCACGGCATTTTGTTTTCTCGACGCGATGCCGCGCCTTGCGTGCCGGCTCGCAATGCAGCAGGCTGTATTCATGAACAGTCCGCACGATTCGAAGCATCCTGGAACGCACGTCGTCATCGCGGGCGCGGGCTTCGCGGGTTTGAACGCCGCGAAGCAGCTTGCGAAGGATGATCGTGTGCGCGTCACACTGGTCGACGAAAAGAACCATCATCTCTTTCAACCGTTGCTTTACCAGGTATCGATGGCGGAACTCGGTACGGGTGATATCGCGACACCGATCCGCGCGATTTTCCGCGCGCATTCGAATGTGGAAGTTCTGATGGCCAAAGTCACCGGCATCGATGCAAGCGAACGGCGCGTGCAGACAACCGCAGGCGCGCTTGATTACGACTATCTGCTCGTCGCGACGGGCTCGCAGCACTCCTACTTCGGACACAACGAATGGGAACGGCACGCACCCGGTCTCAAGACACTGGAACAGGCAACGGAAATTCGCCGGCGTGTTCTGCTGGCATTCGAACGCGCGGAATGCTGCGCGAGTCCGGAAGAGCGCGAGGAGTATCTGACATTCGTGGTTGTGGGCGGCGGCCCGACGGGTGTGGAGCTTGCCGGCGCGATCGGCGAAGTCGCGCACCTCACCTTGCGCAAGGACTTCAAGCACATCGACTCACGCTCGGCGCGCATCGTTCTTCTTGAAGGCGGTGAAAGCATTCTTGCGGGCTTCGACGGAAAGCTTGTCGAACGCGCCGTGAACGATCTTCGCGCGCTCGGTGTCGACGTCCGCGTGAAGAACATGGTCACCGACATTCGCGAGAACGGTGTGCGTGTCGGTGATACATGGATTCCCGCACGCACCGTGTTGTGGGCGGCAGGCGTTTCGCCTTCATCGCTCGGACGTCAGATCGGTGCGCCCTGTGATCGCGGCGGCCGTGTGATGGTCGAGCCTGATCTCAGCGTGCCGGATCATCCGGAAGTTTTTGTCGCCGGCGACCTTGCGCACGTCGAGCACGATAGCGAAGCGCTGCCCGGCGTTGCCGGTGTGGCGCTTCAGCAGGGCCGTTTCATCGGCCAGGCCATTCGTCGTGAGATCGACGGCAAGCCGCGCGGGCGGTTTCATTACAAGGACAAGGGTTCGATGGCGACGATCGGCCACAACAAGGCGATCGCGCAGATCGGACGGTTTCGTTTCAAAGGCTATCCCGCCTGGCTTGCCTGGGTCTTCGTGCATATCTGGTACCTGAGCGGCTTTCGCAATCGTGTTTTCGTGATGCTGCAATGGGCGTGGGCATACTTCACGAATCGGCGCAGCATGCGATTGATCATGAGCAAGGACTGGCGCTTCTATGGTAAGGACGAGGGCAAGGACGAGCCGGACTCCCGATAAGCGATCACGTTTTTTTGTAGAATGCGTCGTCCTCTCCGGGGCGCCTGACTGGGTTCCGCGATGTTCTCACTGCTGAAGATTCCGAACGTGCGTCTGTTGTTCACTGCACAGGCGTTGGGCATGGCGGCGTCGTCGTTCAACACCTTGCTCGGCGGCATCATCGGTTCCAGGCTCGCGCCTGATCCGCGCTTCGCGACATTGCCCGTGGCGTTGCTCATCGTCGGCCTCGCGGCAAGTACGGTGCCCGTCGCGCTGTTGATGCGCAGAAAAGGACGGCGTTTCGGTTTCATGTTCGCTGCCGCCATCGCGATCGGCGGCGCACTGCTCGCCGCGGTCGCGATCCAGCGCGAGAACTTCTGGTTGTTCTGCGCGGCGACGCCGTTGCTCGGCGTGAATCTGGCGGCGGTTCAGCAATACCGGTTTGCCGTCACCGAGAACGTCGACAGCAACAATATCGGGCGCGCGGTGTCACTGGTGTTGCTCGGCACGCTGATCGCGGCATTTCTCGGACCGTTCATCGCGCAAAGCGCGCAAGCCGCGCTCGGCTTGTCCCGCGACGCGACCGCGTATCTGATGCTCGCATGCCTGCTCGCCGTGTCCATGCTGCTGCTCGCGAAATACCGCGATGTTGTCGCGGAAGCGGCGCAGGTGTCCGGTGAGGCGCGGCCGATGCGGGAAGTTCTCACGCAGCATCGTTTGATGGTTGCAGTACTCGCCGCGGCGATCGGTTACGGCGTGATGACGTTTCTGATGACCGCGACACCGATCTCCATGCACGTCGTGGACGGACACGCGTTACATCACACCGCCGCAGTCATCCAGATGCACATCGTTGCGATGTATCTGCCGTCGCTCGCGTCCGGCTGGTTGATCCGCCGCTTCGGCGAAGCGCGCCTGCTGCTCGCGGGTATTGTCATGCTGTTCGGTTGCGTGATCGCGGCGACGGCGGGACGTGAACTTCTGCATTATTCGGTTGCGTTGATTCTGCTTGGCGTCGGCTGGAATTTCCTGTTCGTCGGCGGAACGACTTTGCTTGCGCACACTTACCGCGCGGCGGAACGTTTCCGTGTGCAGGCCGCCAATGATTTCATCGTGTTTACTGTCACCGCGCTCGCATCGCTTGCGTCCGGCGCCGCCGTGCATGCGGCGGGCTGGAATACATTGCTGCTGATCGTGCTGCCGCCGCTCGCGGTGCTGTTTGTCGTCGTCGTTGCCGGGATCAGGAAACTCGCGGTTGCGCCGGCGGTTTGATGAAATGATTGCGCGCCTCAAGACGCGGTTGTACGAAATGAAAACGCTTGTTACACGCTCATCGGTCAACGGAAATTTCGAGTCCGGCGTCATCGTAATGAAAGGCAGGAACACAACGTGAACAGTTTCTTCATCTCGCTGGATCTCGCCGGAACGTTCGTGTTCGCGATCAGCGGTGCGACCGTCGGCGTGCGCCATCGGCTCGATCTGTTCGGCGTGCTTGTGCTGTCGTTCGCGGCGGCGACATCCGGCGGCATTGCGCGCGACGTGCTTATCGGCGCTGTTCCGCCGGCGGCGCTGGTTGACTGGCGTTATCTCGCCGTCTCCTGTCTCGCCGGCCTGATCACGTTCTACCGGTATTCGCTCACCGAGCGCCTGCGTCATCCCGTGCTGATTTTCGATGCCGCGGGTCTCGCCCTGTTCGCGGTGTCCGGTGCGTTGAAGGCGTTGTCATTCGGCCTCGCGCCGATCACGGCCGTTCTGCTCGGCATGCTCACCGGTATCGGCGGCGGCATCGCGCGCGACATTCTCGTCGCGCGAACACCTGTCGTGCTGCAGGCGGAACTCTACGCCGTCGCGGCGCTGACCGGTGCGACGGTTGTCGTCGCCGGCCATCTTCTCGAACTGCCGCAGATTCCCGTGGTCCTCGCCGGAGCAGCGATATGTTTCGGACTGCGCTTCATGGCGATCCGTTACGGTTGGCGATTGCCGGTCGCTTATCACAGGACATCGGATCGCGAGCCATGACGGCGGCGCACTGTCATTGCAAGAAATGCTTCAACAGTCAGGCTTGCCGGCTTTCGGCGGTGGCAACGCGATTGCGGCCCAGTTCCTTCGCCTTGTACAAGGCGAGATCCGCCGCCTTCAACAACCGGTCCGGGTCCTTTCCATTGACGGGATAACATGCAACGCCCACCGATATCGTGACCTTCGGTAACGCTGCGCCTTCGTGCATCACCGTCAAGTCCGCCACTTCCTTGCGTAACTCGTCTGCCCGCGCGGTCGCGTCTTCAACCCCCGTGCCGGGCAGCAGCGTAACGAACTCCTCGCCGCCCGCACGGAAGGCGCCGTCCTCCGGTCGGAAGAAGTCGCGCAAGGTGTCGGCGATGCATCTTAAGATCGCGTCGCCGCCGTCGTGACCGTGGGCGTCGTTGAAATCCTTGAAGTGGTCGAGGTCGAATGTCAGCACCGCAAGCGGTTCGTTGTGCCGTTCCGCGCGGTACAGTTCACGTTGAAAGACTTCATCGAGATGACGACGGTTGTACAGCTGCGTCAACGGATCGCGGATGGACTGGTTTCTTAGTTTCTCGCGCAGCTTCACGTTGGCGAACGCCAACGCGACCTGCTCCGCGACGTTGTCCGCGAACTGCTTTTGCTGTTCCTTGTCGGTGTGATCGCTTTTCCCCTCGCCCGCCTGCTCCGTCACGAAAATCATGCCAATGATTTCGCCGAACGCCGGCAGAGGAACACAGCGGGAATTCACGCCTTTCGGCGGCACATGATCGCAACGCACTTTGCCGTCGGGCTCGTTTTCATGCACGCGGCCGAGGCGCAGCGCCCAGCAATCCTCGTGCCGCATGTGTTTGTCGCTGTGCGCGTCGCCGTTCAGCCAACAGGCTACCGCCGTTACATCGGTGCGATTCGGTTCGACCAGATACAGCACGCCGGCCTGATCCGGAAACAGTTTCTCCGCAAACTGTCCGAACACGCGCATCGCTTCGGTGATGGTGTTGCACGAATGCAGCATTTCACCGAGCTCCGCGAGCAACGCCGTCTGATGATTGCGTCGTTCGACCAGCTCCGCCATGAGGTTGAAACGCTCGGCCAGTTCATCGGACTTGCCGGTGCGTCGCGCGCGGGCGCCCCAGTTGCCTCGGGATAACTGGTCCGTCGCCTGGTCGATGCTTTCCACTGATCGGCCGATACGTCGCGTCATCCAGAAGACGGCGAAAATCTTCAGCACAATGCCGACACCGAGCCCGCCCCAGACAATCCATTCGATCGACCGCACGATGGACGATGCTTCGCGCCGGTAGCGTTGCAGTTCCTGCTGTTCGGAAAGAATGAAGTTATTCATTGTTTCCTGGAACTCTTGCACGAGCGCGCTGCCGTCATCCGCGACAGCACCGGAATCCGCCGCCTCGTCAGCGCCGCTGATCGCACGATTGTTCTCGTCGTCCGTCTCAGGCGCACGCGTGCGCGCTTTCATTCGCGGCAGGCTGACGTCATAGAACCACTCCTGGATCGCTTCACCGGCGCGTTCCAGCCTTTCGATCTGCATTGACTCGCCACGGTTCCGCCACAGGAGTTCGGAGTGTGCGCGATTGGCGCGTTGTATCGCGCCGCGATGCGCATCAATCGCATCTTCAGCGAATGTAATGAGGTATATCTGTTCCGCCTGCCGCGCATCCGACATGACATTCCGGTATTCGCTTGCGAGCAGAATCGCCTCTTCACCCGCCGCGAGGTTTTCGGAAATGTCCTGCGACTCGCGCAGCAGCATGACGGTGGCTACCGACACCAGCACCCAGATCAGCAATGGAACTGCGAATATCAGCAGAGTCCAGTAACTGAACGGCAGCTTTCCGGTGATCCATTTCATTGGCGTGCAACTCTCCGAGCGAACGTCTCGCTTCGTAAAGCTAACATCACGTTTTATCAGCATACATGGGGGGAAAACGGCAGGGGCAATGCGATCTTCATCGTCGTTATGAAAAACGGACGCTCCAGCGTGCAGGAGAATGACGTGACTCACCGAGGCGCGCATGCGACAAAGAATACCGATGCGCGCGGACGCCGAAGCACTGCAGCGACTTCGCCGGGCATCGAACGTAAAGCTTCAGTTCTCTTCGAGCACGGACAATATGTTGCCTGCCGGATCCTTGAACCAGGCGATCAACGGGCCGCCGCGATGAATGCCTTTGGCGTCCGTCCTGATATCGCCATCGTACTGCTCGAACCGCACGCCGCGCCTTGTCAGCTCGTCGACGGCGGCATCGATATCATCGACCGGAAAGTTCAGGACGGTGAACGTCGCCGGCGAGTGATTCGGCTTGGGATATATCAGCACGTTCGTATCCCTGGCGATACGCAGCGACAACGGCCGGTGTTCTTCCGGCATGTCCATGTCCACCGTTACAACGTCCATGCCGAGCGTTTCGCCGTAGAACGTTTTCGCTTTTTCAAGATCATCAACGGAAAATCCGCTGAACGCTTTTGTTTCCTTGAACATGATCTCGTACCTCGCGTTGTTGAAGTCTTTGTTCGCAAAAACAGATGGAATGTTCGTGATCACCGCCATCAAAGATGCCGCGTCTGTGCAGGTGGTGACCACCAGTTGTCGTTCCGCCCGTCCTCGAACTGCACCGGCGCGGCCGCCAGCTCTTCGTCGCCGGCGTCGTCAAGCGCGGCAAGATTGACGGCGTGAAACTCGCCGTTGAACGGCTCCATTTCCAGATAACCTTTGCTGAACCCGCGCACCCCGCAATGTTTGCAGAAATAGTGATGCACGTGACCGTCCGGCCAGTTCGAGGGTGCGGCCTGATAATCGGAAAGCGCTTCCGCGCCCTGCTTCAGCCTGAAATCACCGGCCATCGCGAACGCTTTCCACATTTTCGTTTTCGTGCACCAGGTGCAGTTGCACTTTCGCGTGCCGGCCATGAGATCGAGATCGCACTCGAAACGCACGGCGCCGCAATGACAGCTTCCGGTATAAGTCTTTTTCATTCATGAATCTCCACGTCGTGCATCGGTCCTTGTTCCATGCTCGCGCCCGTGAACACGGATTCTCCGATATGACCGAGGTCTCATGCCCTTGCTTCCGGATCCACGCGCTGTGCGGACCTTCATCCGGGTTGCGAGCCGCGTACTTTCGCGAGATGCGTTTCGAGGCGATCGAAACATTCCGTCCAGCCGCGCTCATGCGAATCGCGCGATTCCACGGTTTCGAACACGGCCTGACGAAAGGTGAACAAGGTCTTGCCGTTGAGGACTTCGAGCGTCACGGTCACCAGCGTTTCGTGATCCGGCTTGCCGTCGTCTTCCCACGCGAAGGTGAACACCAGACGCTCGGGTTCAACGACTTCCCGAAAAACGCCGCGCATCCAGTGATCCGATCCTTCCGGCGAACGTATGCAGGCGCGATACGTGCCGTTGACGCGCGCATCCATTTCAATGAATGGCACGGTGAAATCCTTCGGCCCCCACCACTGCGCGAGATGTTTCGCCTGCGTCCAGACGTCGAAGACAAGTTCGCGCGGCGCGTCGAGGACGCGCGTGATGACAAGCGTGCGATTCGTCATGTCATTCATGCTTCACCTGCTTTCATCTCAAGCTGATGACGTCGCCGTGGCGTCTATGCCGGTTTTCGATGCCGCGCCGCCGCTGCGCGTGTTACGCAGAGCGATCAGCGCGAGCACTGCGGCAATGACGGCGATCACCGCGCCACAGCCCGCGGTTATTGCAAACCCCCGCGCAAACGCCTCGCGCGCTGTCGAAAGCAGCGCGGCGCCGAGCGGCGCGGACAGACCGTCCGCCACCGCCAGCGCGCCGCCGAGTGTGTCGCGCGCAACCGCGAGACGGTCATCGGAGATTCCTGCCGGCGCGGCAACACTCATGCCGCTGCGATACACGGCGGTAATGATGCTGCCGAGTACGGCGATGCCGAGCGCGCCACCGAATTCCGAACCGGTTTCGGACATCGCGGACGCGGCGCCCGCACGCTCGATCGGCGCGCTGCTCACAATCAGATCGGTTGTGAGAATGAACACCGGACCGAGACCCAGCGAGAAAACGACCATGGCAGCGACAAGCAGCGAAAGGCCGTAGTGATTCACCTGCGTCAAAATGCCGAGTCCGACCGCGACGAGCAACATGGCGGACGCCATGACGTGTGCGGGCGGAAACCGCGTGATGATCATGGGCGCGAGCATGGAACCCGCGACGACGGCCGCGGATGACGGCAGCATCCAGAGTCCCGCTTCCAGCGGCGACAGGCCGAGCACGAGTTGCAGATACTGTGTGATGAAGAAGAACGCGCCGAAAACGATGAATGCGCCGAGCATGTTCATCATCAAGGACACACTGAACGTACGCTGGCGAAACAGTCGCACATCGATCAACGGATCGCGCAGTTTTTTCTGCCGTCGCACGAAGGCATGACCGATCACCGTTCCTGCAATGATGCACAAGAGCGGCAGCCACAACGTCGCATCATCTGTGCCGGTGCTTGCCGCGATGCGCTTCAGTCCGTAGATCATCGCGAGCACCGCGCTCAACGACATCACTGCGCTGACGATATCCAGTCGGCCGGCGTCCGGGTCACGGAACTCCGGCAGCAATCGCGGACCTGCGACGAGCAACAGGAGCATGACCGGCACGCCCATCAGGAACACCGAGCCCCACCAGAAATATTCCAGCAATACGCCGCCGAAAATGGGGCCGAGCACGCCGCCCAGTGAAAAACTCATGCCCCATACGCCGATGGCGAACGTGCGCTGCGCGGAATCATGAAACATGTTTCGTATCAGCGAGAGTGTCGACGGTGCGAGTGTGGCGCCGGCGATGCCGAGCAGCGCACGCGCGACGATGAGCATGGTCGCGCTGGTCGAGAACGCCGCGAACACCGACGCGACACCGAACGCCGCGGCACCGATCATCAACAATCGCCGGCGCCCGATGCGATCGCCGAGCGTGCCCATCGTCACGAGAAAACCCGCGACCATGAAACCGTAGATGTCGCTGATCCACAGCAGCTCCGCGCTGCCCGGTTTCAGATCCGCGGTGAGATGCGGCACCGCCAGGAACAACACGGTGAGATCCATGGCGTAGAGCAGGCATGGCAGTGCGATGACCGCGAGGCCGATCCATTCACGGCGTCCGGCGCGGACTGGAACCTCTGTCGTCATGTGTTTCCTTTTTGAACTGAGATCGCGCGCGTGGATGGAAGCGTTGCGTTGTCCTTCACGCACACGCCCTCGCGCTTTTCGATGACAAGGACATTTTTCATCACGCTTTTCATGAACCGGATGCGGCGGAAGTGTTGGCAAGGCGCGCCGCAAGCCGGTCCATGCATTCGTTCCAGCCCATGACATGTGCCGCGCGGTTTTCAACACTGTCGAACACGGCCTGATTCAGCGTGAGCGCCGTCTTTCCGTTCACCGCTTCCAATGTCACTGTCACCAGTGTCTCCGGGCCGTAACTGCCGTCAGGCATCTGATGCGCATAGGTGAAGACCAGACGTTCGGGCGAAACGATTTCGCGATACACGCCGCTCGCGATGCACGTGTCGCCGTCCGGCGCGCGCATCTCGGACCACCACACGCCGCCACGGCGAAGATCGATGCGATTGTCGACGATGATGAACTTCGCCGGTGCGCACCATTGCGCGAAATGTTTCGCGTCCGTCCACATGCGGAACACGAGTTCGCGCGGCGCGTCGAACGTGCGTTTGATATCCAGTATGCGATCCGCGCTCCCTGCCGGTTGAATCGTTGAAGACATCGCTTTTCTCCCCACTCGAAACTTTCCGGATGAAGACGCGACAGGCGCGCCTTCATCCGACTGCGCGTGTGTCACGCGTAGAGTTCAACGATGGATTTGAATCCGCCCCAGAACATGCGTTTCATGTCGACGGGCATCGTGCCCTCGTCCATCATCGCCGCAAGGCGCGGATCTTCCATCACTTTTTTAATGACACGGTCGCGCTGCGCGCGCGATTTGTACACGACCCACGCGAACACGACCGTTTCATCGGGTTTCATCTTCACGCTCTGCGGAAAGGACGTGACCTTGCCGGGCTTCACGTCATCCGCGACCGTCTCGATGTATTCCAATGCACCGTGCTCTATCCATACTTTTCCCGCCTTGCGCGCCATCTTGCGGTAATCCTCGATGTTCTTTTTCGGTACAGGCAGAACGAAACCATCAACGTAGATCGCCATGCGCTTTCTCCTCGGTTTGCTGTTCAAAGATGACGGGGTTCAACCGGCGGTAACGGATTGTCGTTGCGCCCGTCGACGTAGTGATCGGTGCGTTCGCGAGCTCGTCAAACCCGTTCGCGAAGTGTTCCCAGGCATCGAACACGAGATCACATGGCGCGTCGAACGCGCGCGTCATCACCAGCACGCCGTTTTCGTGCTTGATGTCCTGAAGCTGCGTTCTTGTTGTCGTGTTCATTGCGATTCTCCCTGCGTGACAGTCATGACCTGCGATCGCGCTTTTTCTTTTTCGCGGGACGCGGCGCGCCTTCCTTCGCCTGCAGTTCCTTCAGGTAGTCATCCAGACGGTCCAGGCTCTGCTCCCAGAAACGCCGGTATTTCCCGACCCAGTCGGAGACTTCCTTCAGCGGTCCCGCCTCCAGACGCACCGGCCGCCATTGCGCGTCGCGTCCGCGCGCGACCAGCCCCGCACGCTCCAGCACTTTCAGATGCTTGGACACGGCGGGCAGCGTCATTTCGAAAGGTTCGGCGAGTTCCTTCACCGAGACCTCGCCGGACGCGAGCCGGCCGAGAATCGCGCGCCGGGTGGGATCGGCGAGGGCCGAGAAAACATTGCTGAGACGATCCGCTGGCATGTGTTTGTTGAACCCGACGGTTAATTAACTAGTTGGTAAACTACGCCCGTCGTGCGCGCGGTGTCAACCGTTTTTTGGAGGGACCGGCGCGGGCGGCGCTGTTCATGTCAACGCCATATATAAGAGTGCGAGCCGGTGATACGACGGTCCTCATTGCGGGTCCGCCGGCGGCAACTCGTGACGGATGCGCAGGAAGCGCGCGAAGCGCGGCAGACCTTTGGACGTCAGGCCGTTGTAACGGTAGGTGATCCAGCTTCCGGTCGCGGGCGGGTTGGCGCGCTCCATGTCGGTGAAACCGGTGCCGATACGAAAGCGCCGCCCGTCCGCTCGCTCGACGATCAACGCGCCCATCATGCCCTCGTACTTGCCTTCGCCCGGCACGTGACCGACGACGCGCGCCTCCGCGTCGTCAAACGGTTTGTATTTCAGCAGGTCCTCGCTGCGACCGGCCCGATAGCGCGCATCGCGATGATGCAGCATCAGGCCCTCGCCACCCGCATTCACGATCGCTTCGAGATGCGTATCGAGCTCGGCCGCGTCATTCACGCGAAACTGTTCAATCGGTTGAAGCCAGCGAATGCCGGTTTCTTTCAACAGACTTCGCATGCGCATCACGCGTACTTCGAATGCACCTTCATGTGCGGGCAGATCGAAGACCATGAATTGCACCTTGCGCCAGGCGTCATCGGTCGCGTTCGCGGCGCGGACAATACCGCTGACTTCATCGAAGCGACCGCGCGCGATCCAGAGTTCACCGTCCATCGGCACGTCGGGCCACTTTGCGGTAAACCACGCGGGCGCGTTGATGCGATGGCCGTTGCGCGTCAGCAGCATCTCGCCGTTCCAGTGCCCGCGCACACCGTCCAGTTTCTCGCTGATCCGGTATTCCGAAACATCGATGCCGGATTCATACACGGTTGCGAGCATGAGTTGCGGCGGCGCGTCCGCGCGCAATGGAAACGACAACAGAAAGAACAGCGGAAACATGACACTGCGAATCATCGTGGTTTCATCCTTGATGGGTTGTTATCCGTAACGCCGGACGTTTTGCGGTTATGTCATGCGCAAGACCGCACGTTGTCAGGTCAATACCCGGGTCCGGGCCTTGCTCTGACATCCAGAAATGTTTGTGGATACGGATAACGTCATCAGTTCGATTGTTTTACCCTCCGCCGCATGACCGCAATGACGTGAGGAGAAGCGCGATGAACTTTCCGGACACGATGCGCGCTGCCGGCAACCGACTGATCTCGCTTGCGCACTGGATCGGACGGCGCCAGTTGCAGACGCTGTTGTGGCTCGCGGTCGTCTTCGGCGGTGCGTGGAGCTTCGTCGAACTCGCGGATGACGTGACGGAAGGCGACACCCGCAGCATTGATGAATTTCTGCTGCTTTCACTGCGCAATCCGCAGGATCTTTCCGATCCCCTCGGCGCAGGATGGTTTGAAGAGATGGCACGCGATTTCACGGCACTGGGTGGCGTGGGCGTTCTGACGTTCATCACGCTCGCCGTGCTGGGTTATCTGTTGCTGGCACGCCGCTTCCGCGCCGCGCTGTTCACGCTGATCGCGGTATCCGGCGGCATGCTGCTGAGCACGCTTTTGAAGATGGGATTCGATCGTCCCAGACCCGACCTCGTGCCGCATGAATCGATCGTCTACACCGCGAGCTTTCCCAGCGGCCATTCAATGATGGCGGCGGTGACTTATCTCACGCTGACCGCGTTGCTCAGCCGCGTGCATAAGAAGCGCCGGATGAAATCCTATCTGCTCGTCATTGCCGTCATCATCACGATGACTATCGGCGTGAGCCGCGTTTATCTCGGCGTGCACTGGCCGACCGATGTGCTCGCGGGCTGGACGGCGGGTGCGGCGTGGGCGGCGTTGTGCTGGGTGCTTGCACGATGGATGCAACAGCGCGGCATGGTCGAGCCCGAAGCGGACTAGGCGAAAGTCGCGCGTCGTCACGTTTCCGCAGCGGCCTTTCGTTTCGCGATGGACTGCGTTTCAAGAAACACATAGCGGACCTGCGGATGCAGCGCGCGAATCGCCTTGTCGATCCGGTCGATCGCGTTCGCGACATCCGCCGCGGAACATTGCGATTTGAACTCGATCTCCACCGTCAACAGCACGTCGTACGGACCCAGATGCATGCTCAACGCGCGCACGAGTCTCGTTACCGCGGGGTCGCCGTTGACGATCGTGCGTATGCTTTCCGATGTTTCGACATCCACGCTTTCACCGATCAACAGGCCCTTGCACTCGTAGGCGAGGAATACGGCGACACCCGCGAGAATCGCACCGATGACCAGTGATGCGGCGCCATCGAGTTGCGGCATGCCGAGCGTGTGCGCGAACCAGATCCCGACGAACGCCGTGATCAGTCCAAGCATCGCCGCGCTGTCTTCAAGCAGTACGGTGAAGGTC
>OBJO01000406.1_pt1 | contig 19483 bp, 10 predicted proteins | sample 1481741 | NCBI WGS metagenome assembly OBJO01 (sample SAMN06140803, study PRJEB22556) | human gut metagenome | host: Homo sapiens | place: China: Beijing | collected 2014 | reverse complement strand
CTGCATGGGTCAATCCTTTCTATGCCTGCGCCAAATCAGCATACAGCCGATCACGGCGGCAATCAGCAGGCATCCCGCCCACAGGGCGTTGTTTTCCAGCCAAATCACCCAGTTGGAGTACGCGCCGCCCGCGTTTTCGCCGCCGCCCTCGTGGGGCAGGGGAGTGATACTTTCGGGGGTGACTTCCTCCAGCGCGGAGGTACCGTCGGCCTCCACCGTCACTTGGCGCGGTGCGGCGTCCCAGGTTTCGTCACACTCGGCCAGGTCTGCCGCATGGGTGGCGGCCTCTGCGTCGGGGTCGCGCTCGGCTATCACCAGGTAGCGCTGGGTGTTTTGGGTGTAGGGGTGGCAGGTCGTCAGGGTAAGCAGGTCGCGGCCGGGCTGTATCAGCACGGCGTTTATGTCGTCCGGCTGTATAATTTTCAGCTCGCACACGCGGTAAACCAGCGTGTCCCACGGCGTTGTCAGGGTAATTTTGTCGCCGATTTGTATCTGCTGCACGTTGCGCAGCATTTCCGCGCCGTAGTAGCCGCGGTGGGCGGCAATGACGGTGTTGGTGTTTTCGCCGCCCAGCGGCATGGAGGTCTGCCCCAGCAGTGCGCCGCCGCGGGCCATGTTGGCCGCGTTGGCCCCCAGATAAACAGGCAGTTCCAAGTCCAGACGCGGTATCCACAGCGCGGCGATAACGTCGTCGGGCAAGCCGCAGCCCGTCAGGTCAAAGGCGGGGGTCTCGTAGGCAAAGGGGTCTTTCAGGCCGCTTTGGCCTTGGGCAAAAAGCTGTTGGTTGTAGGCCAGAAACGCGTCGTACAGTTCGGGGTAGGCGCGCGCGGGTTCGGCGGCGGAGGTTTCGGGCGTGGCGGGGGCGGCAGCTTCGGCGGCCTGCACAAATTTTTGCACGGTTTTTGTGCTTTTCTGCTCCGTCAGATATCGGCTGACCGTGGGCTGCAGCATCAGCCCAACGCCCAGCAAAATTGCCAGCCATGCAAAAATTTGCAGAAACAGGCGTTTCATCAGTCTTCCTCCTCGCGCTTTTTGCAGCGGTGCAACAGCAGCAGCAACAGCAGCGCCTCGCCGCCGATAACCACACTGCCCGTCACGCTGATCCACGGCCAGGCGTCCACAATGCGCTTTACCACGTTGCCGGTATTCAGCTGTTGGTACTGCACGGTCTGCGGCGTGTCGGGCTGCTCGTCCTCTCCGGTATACGGCACACGGGCGCCGCGCACAAGCATACGGTGGGTGTTGATGGCATAGGGTGTGCAGGTGACCAGCGTGCAGTAGTCCCCACCGGGGATAATTTCCAGATCCTCGGTGTTTTCCGGCTCCACGACCTTGACCTGGTCTACCTGATACGCCAGCACCTCGTCCATGATGTGGAGGTAAAAGCGGTCACCCTCGCCCAGCTTGTCCAGGTCGGTAAACAGTACCGCCTCGGCCAGACCGCGGTGCCCCGTCAGCACACTGTGGGTGCCCGCGCCGCCCAGCGGATAGCTGGAGCCTTCCAGATGCCCGACGCCCTTTACCAGCACATCGTCGCTTGTGCCCTCATAAATGGGCAGGTTTACGTCAATTTTGGGTATGGTAATGTAGCCAAGGCTCTCGCCCACGTCCAGCATATCCACATAGCTTGTGCCGATGTCGTCCGCTTCGCCCGCCGCGTCGCGGTCGATGGCATTGTTCAGCTGTTGGTTGTAGCGGCGCGCAGCCTCCTTGGCGGCGTCGATTTTCTCGGCGTCCATCGACTGCACGTTGTCGTTGTAGCTTTCAATGACCGAGCTTGCGTGGCGCTGTGCCACCGCGTTGCTGACAACGGGGTACATGGCCACGCCGATGCCGGAGACGATCATCAGCGCAGCAAAGCCAAGTTTTAATTTGACGGTGGTTTCCATTGCAAAGAGCCTTTCTGTAAAGGGTTGACGCACTGCCACAACCGCCCATAGGGGAAGAACCGTTTCCGGCCCTTCCCCTATGGATTACCCGTTTATTTTGCTGTGGGTGTTTGGATGGTGTGCATTACGCACGGTTGGATTTCTTTTTCAGGCTGAACAGAACGCCGACGCCCGCCAGAACCAGCAGCACACCGATACCGCTGAACAGCAGCGTACCGAAACCGCCGGTGACAGGCAGCGTAAAGCCCTTGCGGTTGACAACCGTAACAGCACTTCCGCCAATGGTCTTACCATCTTCTGTTTTGTCATTAATAGTTGTGCCATCAAACGATTCTTGCGTTGCTCTCACATCGCTCTTGACCAGTACGCCGTTTTTGTATGTCTTGTTCTCTGTCAAAGTCGTTTTATAGTCAATTTTCAGCGTAACCTTAACAGGTTTTGCCAGCAGATTGTACCCCTCAAGCGTTTTGGTCTCAACCAGCCAGTAGTTGCCATTTGCCAGACCCTTGTAAACGATTTGACCATTATCATCCGTTTTAAGGTCATTCTTAACGAGCACATATTTGGTTGTATCTGTGTTTACAAAGCCCAACTTCTTTGCCACTTCAGGGTCAAGCGCGTCCTCAGCGTCGGCCGCGCCTTCCTTGTACAGGTCAAACATAACACCTGCACCTAAGTTTTGCGTTCCATTCGTTTTCTGAACATTCAGCTGGAAGGAGTAAACGACTGCCTCGTCCTTGATTTTAGTCTGATTATCCGGATTCTCTGCTTCATCTTTATCCAGTTTTGTCTTGTTAGAATATGTCAGCTCAATTTTGTTGGAGTTACCGTCAACAGTCGTGCTGCCCGTGAAGTTGCCATTCTCGTCCTTTTTCAGTGTGGCTGTATACGAAACATAAAGTTTCTTGCCCGCAAACGTGCCCATCTGGTCAGGGGTAAAGGTAATTGTAAAACCGTCACCAGTTCCCTTAACGCTATAAATATTTTCGGGTGCAACCACGTTCATGGCTTCATCGCTATAAACCTTGACAGTCCCAGAATCATCCGTCAAATTCGTAGGAGTATCCGTCAGAACAAACTTCTGCAGCTTCACAATGTTGGTAGGTACGTCAACAACGACCTTATAGGTAATCGTATCGTCCTTATTATAGTCAGCTGCGTCACCATATCCATTGCTACGGTTTTTCACCTGCTTATTTACGTCGGGACGATAGTTGTAAACAGTAATCGTCTTATTCGCCGCTTTATAGTCAGCCGTGTTTTCAGCTTTTGTAGGAATCGAGACATTGCCTTTCGGGTCTACATCAAAAACATACTTATCTCCGTTGTTTATAATGTAGCTCTTATTGGGGGCATCATCCGCATAACCAACTTCGGTAAAACGATATTTGCCGGGGATCAAATTTTTGGCTGTAATTTCACCTTGATTGTCCGTAATGAACTCAGTTTCCGTTCCATTGAGAATCAAATTCCAATTTGCCTCAACCTCTTCGTCTGCACCGGCGGTCAGCATTTCCAGCTTGAATTTTACGCCTTGCACGGGTACGGGATTCTGATCCGTTTTGTCACCGACTGCACCCAATTTTTTCAGCGTAACATCACCCTTGCTCGTGCTGTTTTTCGGATAGACATGGATGTCATACAACCACTCATTGGGAATCGTTTTTCCATTCTCACCAATACGTGTCATAGGTACAGAAACCAGAAACGGCTCGACAGCCTTGGTAACAGTCACCGGCTTTTTGGATTCAACCACAAGGTACAAACCCAACGGGAGGTCTCCAAAAGTAACAGTCCCATCTTTGCTTGTTTTTTCACTCTTGTGCCATTTACTAGCAACGTCAGTAGTTACACCTTTACTATAATCGCCATCAACAAAATAGCTATTCGCTTTTACTTCTAGATCGCCGCTGACACCATCAAAATACTGTATCAACTCGTTGGTGTCCTTAACCTGGTACAAAGTAAATTCGACACCAGATGCAGGTAGTGCACCATCAGGCAAAGTGTTCGTTTTTTCGCCGTTTGTAGATGGCAGTGCATTGTCTGTGTTATCCATCAGGTACTTATGAATGGTGATAGAGCCTGTCTGGCCTTTGTCAATCGTGCTGGTGCTCGTCTTGACAGGCGTCGTCGTGTCGTCTGCCGCTATGGCGGGCATGGCGCAGAGGCTCAGGGTCAAGGCGGCGCTGAGGACTGCGGTAAATAAACGTTTCAGTTTCATCTTGTTGCATACCTCTTTCTTTCTATATTGTTTTGTGTAGAGGGCTTTTTTAGGTGGTTCAGGAATGTTTGCCCCCTTTCTTATTGTATCGGAACACCAGCACCAGCAGCACAGCCACCAGTGCGGGCAAACCTATCAGCAGCCACAGGCTGGGTGCGTCCGCGCCCGTATGCGGCAAGGTAAAGCCCTTGCGGTTGTAGATCGTCAGGGCAATATTGTACACGCCGTCGGCATCTGTGGTTTTCGCGCCAAACGCTGCGCCATCGCGTAGGCATTGCCCGTCCGCTTTCAGCGTAAATTCGATGGGCTCGGCCAGCAGGGTGTAGCCCTCGGCGGTCTTGGTCTCGGTCAGGCGGTAGTTGCCGGGGGTCAGGGGCGTAAAGCTGCATTTGCCTTTGTCCGCGCCCTCGCTGCTCGTCACGCACGTTTTGGGTGGTTCAGCCGTGCCGTCATCGTTCAGTTTTTCCAGCTTGAACTCCACACCGCCCAGCAGGGGAGTGGTTGTACCGTCTATGCCCTTTTTGGTAAGCTTCAGGGCAAATTTCGGGTCGGTGCGCGTGTTGGTCAGGGTGATTTTGCCGGTTTCGCTGTCGGTTTCTTGCGATGCGGTGTAGGTGTATGTGCCAAGCGTAACCAGACCGTCTGCCTTATACTCGTCGCTATCGCTTGCACGCTCCACCACGCGGTACACATAGGTTTTGCCGCTGCTGACATCCGTCTTGTCCAGACGTTCAAACTTTTTCGTCCACGTTTTGGACATATAGTCGCATGTCAGGTCGACAGGGTTCGTTGCGTCTTTCCACTGGCCGCTTGTGTCATCCACACGGTGGCGCTGCAGCTTGACCCAGATCGCATTCGGCAGGTTGTCGGTCAGCGGCTTGTTGTCTGCATCCAGCCACTTCTTTTCCACCGTAATATCCATCAATTGGCGTGCCGTGTTGGTAAAGGTGGCGGTGACGGGTTTCGTTTCGTCGTCGGTAACCGTGCCGCGCACGCCATTGTCCACCACATTGTACTGTGCGTCAGTGGCTGTACAGTGTACGCTTTGCAGGCTGCTGCCATCGGCGGGCGTTTCTTCCACTACCTGGAAGCGTGTGCCAATGGGGATGCCGGTAATTTCCCAGTTTCCGTTAACTGGAATGGTTTTGGTCATTGTTACGCCGTCCGCGCCGCCCAAGCCGATACCGCCAACGTTGCTGAAGATGACGGTAAATTCGTAGCTGCCTTCCAGCTTTTTTTCGCCGTTCGCCTGTTCCTTTTTAATTACCAGCGTACCGACCTTGACGGTGTTAATGAACTTGACCTTCAATTCGGGGAATTCTTCTTCCGGCGCGGCGTAACTGCGGAACACCAGCGTATTCGTGCCTTTGGGCTTGTTGCCGTTGTAGCTGCTGCCTGTTGATGTGGTGTCCCTCGCTTCGGTTCTGCCGTCCTCCGGGTTTGTGTTGTCGCCTTGCAGCGGGGTGGTGATTGTGCCGCTTACAGACGGACTTGTCCCCGCTGCGCTGACCAACGTCCCGTTCTCGTACACCTCCCAGCGGGTGTCGTACAAGGCGGTGTTTTCCGCCTCTTGCAGCGAGATATAACTGCCACGGCGGAACTGGTCCGTAAAGGTCACGGTTTCGCCGTCTTGCAAATCAAACGTGCCATCGGTGTCCACCGCCTGCGTGCCGCTGCTCGCTACGCTGGACGTAAATATCGCGCCGCTGGCGGGCTTCAAGATATTGCTTCCCGCCGAGCCATAGTCCGGGATATCCGCTTGCTCTACCGAGAAGCCCACCGTTTTGTTTGCCACGGGCTTGGCGGTAAAAACAAAATTGCGGAAGTAAACCGTGCGCTCGTAGTCATCGCCAATGAGGATTTTTGAGAGTTTGGTCAGGTCAAAGTCCGTGTCCTTTGGCATTTTGTTCAGCTGCAGCTTGACCGTGACCCACTTGTCGTTTTGCATCACAACGCTGCCGCTGAGCATGGTGTTCAGATAGGACTTTTGACTGTTGGCATCGCAGCCCATCTTCTTGCCGTTGTTGTCCACCAAGGTCAGATACAGGTAGTTGGTGGACAGAACGCCGTCACCCGGGTTGCCCACGGCGTAAACGTCAAAGGACAGATAGTCGCGGTTTTCGATGTTGAGCGGGTTTGTCAGCGTCATAGTGCCGTAGCGCAGGTTGCGGTGTTGGCTGCCTTTATCATACCCTTGGGCGTACCATTTTACGGTTTGGTCTTTGTATGCTTGGCTGTCGCTGTCGGACGGAGCTTCGTCCTTTTTCATGGTTGTTTTGTCAGTATCGCTGCTGCTGGCGGTGAAATTGCTGCCGACTTCCACGGGTTTGGGGGTGCCGTTGTCAGCAATTGGTTTTGCGCCGTAATGCGTAGCCAAGTTTTGCAGGGTAAAGGTAAAGAGCTTTTGATCTTTAGCTGTAAATAAACCTTTGAACTCTTCGTTTACCTTGTCGACATTGACCTCCTTTTCAACCTGCAATTGGTTGCTGTCGGGGAAGTTGAACGCCACCGCCATGTTGGAGTCCCACATACCGCGCTCCATATAGAACATGGTCAGGGTGTGGGTGGTGCGGTTTTTGTCCAATTGGGTGGGCTTGTCTGTCGTCTTGGTGAACTTGATAGGGTTCTGGTTGAAGTAGACGGTTTTGTTGTTGGCATCAGTCGTGTAAGCCATGGTGTTGTCGTTGTCGGTGTTCTTGTTGGAACTGACGTAGGGGGTTACGGTGTTGTCCTTGCCAAATTCCAGCAGACCGGACGCTTTGCCGTGCGCACCGCCGACATCCAGAACCAACTTGCCGTCAATGTAGACCCACACGTCATCGTCACCGGAGAAGAAGAACTTGATGGGGACTTTGGTGTTGGAATCATTACCTGCAACGACCTGACCGTCGTCTGTAAGCGTAAAGTCAAATTGCAGCTTGGCGCCAAAGCCGTAGTTGTATTGGGCGGCATTGGCATTGCTGGGAACCGTTTCGTTAAACGGAAAAAAGCCGTGGGTGGCGCCGCTTGATGGATTAATGTTTTTTGATTTGTCGTGCGTGGTGGGTTTGCCATTATCTTTGTGGGATTCCAGATAATACTTGCCGTTGGTTTGGTCCTGCTTCAGATACAGCGAGGCTTTGCTGCTGTCATAGTACCAATAATTGGCGTATTGTTCGGGGTCACTGGTATCTCCACTTTTAAAAACCGCATCCTTTGTGAACGGGAAGGAAACATCCTTATACACCTTGCCCAGCACGGTGTTAAAGCTGTTGTCGCCTTGCAGGAAATCTTCGTTAAAGTGCGGGTCAACCAGCACTTTTGTTGTGTTGGGATCCTTGGTTCTTAACAGCGGCAGACCGTTTGCCGTACTGTCAGAGGTATGGTCTTCTACAAGACCTTGGAAGGTGCGGTCGTAGACGTAGTTGTTGGAGTCATCAGTTAGCCGGTCACCCTTATCGTTATAGGCGGAGTTGTTTACCGCCATAAAGGTGTTGTATAATGCCCTTTGGGCTGGATCGCCGTTTGGATCGCCCCAGCCACACAGATTCATACCACCGGCAACAGTCGCGAAAAGCGCCCCGCTAGTCGGTTCGAAATGCCCGGTGTAAAGCGGGTATTTGACATTGCCGCTTTTCGAATAAGCACTGCTGAGGGCGCGGTCAAACTGCTCAAAAGTGACAAATCCGCGCTGGGAACCGCTGTCAACAGTCGGGGCGCTGTCGCGGTTCAAGCCGTTCAGCTCGTAGTCGGTGTAGTAATCGTACAGGGTGCTGGTGATATACTTTGTATCCTTTTGTTGGGTAAAAGTGCCGCTGTTATCAATGTCCACAACGGTGGTATTTTTGCCGCTTTCGGCATCGCGGACAGAGGCTTTCTCGCCCCAGTAGCCGTCACGGCTGCCGCCCATGTAGGCCGACGGGTCGCCGTCGTCGGCAAAGAAGCAGGGTGCTTGCAGAGTTGGGGGGATTTGTGCCGTGCTGTACTTTTGGGTCTTGTTGTATGCGGGGGCGTTTTGTTCATTCGTTGTGGAGAATTGCACCGCGGTGTAAGTGCCCTCAGGAATCTCGCAATACCACAGCTTGCGGTTGGCGGGGGTGTCGGGGGAGGGGTCGTCGGGGTCGGTGGCGGTGGTTTCCTGCGTCATCGGCAGCGATTTGACCACGCCGTCTGAACCCGTCAGCAAACAGTACAGGGTTCCGTCGTCGCCCGGCATGGCGGCCCTCTCTATCTCTTTACCTTCGCCCTTATAACTGTACTCGGACAGCGTGGCGTCAAAGTAAATCGTTTTGCCCTTGGTAAGCAAATCACTGGCCGTACTTGCCCAAGTGTCACCAGTATCTTTGTGGACATAGCAATTTTGGGTTGTTAAGTCCAGTTCCCGGGCACCTTCGTAGGGGGATGTGGTGAAGTCTGTGGTGAAATCATACAGGGCGCTTTGGCCATTGTTCCAAGTAAACTGCACAAACCGCGAATCATTGTCGGGGATCCGGATCTGCTGCGCGGCAAGTTTGCCCGCATCCACCGTGCCGATCGTTTGGCTGTCGGTTGGTGCCGGGACGCCGTTTTTCAGCTTGTAAAATGTTGCGGTTACGTTGGTAAGCGCAGTGCCGCTTGCATTTTTGAAGTAAAGCGGTGTGTCCTTGTAATAGTACTCCACGCGCGTCCATTGGGAGGGGTTGTAGGGTTGATTCTGGTTGAAATGTTTACCATCATTACCACCGCTCGTAATGCCTTCACGAACAAACTTTTTGCCGGCAAGCAGGTCAATCGCTGTCAGCTCGTCAGTACTGCTAGCATTGTCTTTGCCAAAGGCGTTGATTTCTTCTTGCCAATTATTGTTATTGCCGTCATAATACTGGAAGGCGATTCGATAAAACCCGCCCGCCGGATAGTCCGCAGAATTCAGCGCGATGCTGAAGATTTTGTGGATTTTCTCATCTTTACCGGTTACTGTGGTTCCAGTATCCACCATGACTTTGTTTATGTAGCCGTTACCCGTGAACCCGAGGAAACGCATGGTGCAATTTCCGCCATATGTACTATCGTATCTGCCGTCATCCTCAAAATAAATGGTTGCCGTAGCCGGGATAAAGCCCGTCGATACACTGGTGTCCGCTATCGCATCAGGTGTCTTCGCGTCATCGTTGTCAGGCAAATCATCCGCAGGCATAGTATCTTCTTCGTTGGGGTTGTCCCCGTCAGCAAAAAGAACATCTTGCTCTGTGTTGGTTTTTGCCGCCGTGGCTTCCTCTGCGTTGATGGCATGGTTTGGCGCGGCAGCCGTATCGGAAGTGTCCGCAGGGGTTTTGTTCGTCAAGGCTGGGTCGGCAGGGGCGGTGTCCGTATCGGCGGCGGGAGTCTGATTTTCTGCCGCTTCCTGGGTTTTGCCGTCATTGTTCGGAACCGCTGCTGCATTATTTACCGTGTCTCCCGCTTCTGTTCCCGGCTCGTTCGCAGTGGGCGGGGTATCTCCTTCATCCGGAAACGTTTCCAAGTCGGATACAATAGGCTCTTGCGCAGGTTCTACACCCTCGCTTGACGTGTCTGCGGAAGGAATGGTCGGAATCGTTTCCGAACCTGCGTCAAAAAATAAAGCCCCATCCTCAGCTGCATAAACCGGCAGAGCCATACCGACCAGCAGGCACAGGGCGACAAGCAGTGCCGCCGCACGGTGCAGGATAGAAAATGCTTTCGTCATTTGCTTCGACTCCTTTTCTATATATGTGTATATGTGTGTTCTCACGATATATCGGGGGAACGCGCGCCATTCGGCGCGATTTTATGCGCTGCGCACATCTGGCCCGGGAACGGACTTTTCCACAAGCTGAGCTGTATTTACAGTCTTTTTTGAGAATATAATCCGATGGGCAAACATTTGCGCTTGCGTCGGGAAAAGTAAGACACGGTATGCTTGTGTGTGCCTTTTTATAAAAAGCAGTATAATACTTTGGGATGAAAATTTCAATACGGCTACATTCAAGCAAGTGACTTTTGGCAGATTGCAAAATTTTGACTTGTCGAATTCGTCACAATGACAAGCGCTTTCGGCAGCTATTATACACACCGCCCAGCACTTGTTAGAGTTTTGCTGATGTTTTTGCGCAACTGTTGCGCGAAAATCGCCACAAAAAAAGCGTAAACACAACACAAATTCAACGGGAATGTCCGTGAATTTGGTCGTGTGTGCTTGCGGTTTTATCCTTATCCGAAGCCCAAAAGGGCAGGGGTCAGCTTATGAGGCACACCAATGTTCAAGCTGAAGATGGAATCTTATATCTTCCCTGAGTATGCAGACTGTCAAAAAACTCTTGTAGGGGCGAGCATTGCTCGCCCGTGCCCGTTTGCCTGTGAAAAAAACTTACCCGGAAAAGGCGTTGCTGCGCCAAGTTGACGGGCGACCAATGGTCGCCCCTACATATTCAATAGGCCACGAATGTGATTTTTTGACACGCCGGAGTATAAGCAGGAGCTGACAAGCAAGTTGCGGTGGCCGCATAAAAAGGCGCACGGCAAACACACCCGGGCAAGGACTGCGCTTGCCGGGAACAGCATGTGAGAGGTGTCCCTTGCGCTATAGGACACCCGGCAAAAGGGCGCACCTCGCCACTGGTCGGAGCCTTTGGGGGCGGAAGACTTTACCCGCCAATGGCATCCTCGACCACGTCCAGCAGGTGGCAGGGGTCGAGCTGGGCGGCGGTGCAGCGGCGTGCGAGGGCCTCGACGAAGGCGCGGTCCAACGATACGTCGGAGATAAACTGTACGACCTGCTGGCAGCCGCGGAGGTCCCGCGCGGCCAGAATGCCGTAGGTAATGTAGGGCCCGAGCTCGGGCGCGGAGAGCTTTTGACAGACAACGCGATAGGTATACACGATTTTCACCCACTCCTGCTATGTTACATAACAAAATATATTGACAAAAAATGGTAACTGGGGTAAAATTATGGTAGTGTTAGTGTACTTATGGATGCCGCCCTTCACAATATAGCATATCCCGGTGTGCAAAGTACACAACCAGTGCCGGGAATTTTGGCGGCGCATTTTGCACCGCCGCTTTGCTGTTTTTCCGGCGGTGAATCGCGTTTTGAGGGGAGAGAAGATGTTATGTCCGCATATCGATGCCGTGTGGCAGAAGCAATGACCGCTGCGAGGGAGGCAGCGGGTGTTTCACAGCGGGAACTGGCAGACCGCCTGGGCCGGGATAAGCGCACGATCCAGAAATGGGAAAAGGGCGAGATGAAGATCGCGCTTGAGGATTTTCTGGCCGTCTTTGATGCACTAAAAGTGCAGGTGGAGCCGTACTCCAAATGGATTCGGCACCCAGAGCTTTTCCTCAATGGACTGTCGGACATCCTGCAATACTCCACCGATAAAAAGCGCATGGCACTGGGGGATTTCTACAGCCGCCAGGCGTCGCCCATGGAGGTCGAGCAGGAATATTACTTTCTGTTTGCTGACCACGGCAGCGACTACCACGGCATGTACCAGCAGTGGATGGCCAACCTGCTGACACCGCTGCGGGATCGCCGCCGCATCTGTGCCCAGGTTATTGAGAATTATAACGAGGCCCTTGCCACCGGGACCATCACCGACCCGGACGCGCCCCAGCCCAACATGGAGGTCCTGCAGGCCTGCTATGAGGCCAGTGGCCAGAGCATCCAGAGCGGCGCCAACGGCTACACGATGCTGAGCCTTGATTTGAACCGCTGACAAAAGCATAAACCCGCCGCCCCCTGCGTACACTCTGCGCAGGGGGCTTTGTTATGGCTGCACTTGTACAAAGGATTCGGGCGCGGGCGGCATCGCTGCCGACATTCGACATACCGTTTCTGCTGATCTTGCTGCTGTTGTTGAGCTACGGGCTCATCATGCTGTTCTCCGCGGGGTACGCGGTGGCGCTCTACCGCCGCGGCGACGCCTACACCTACATCCGCCCGCAGCTGCTGTTTGCGGCGCTGGGCGTGCTGGCTATGTACGCGGCCAGCCTGGTGGACTACCACGTCTGGCACAGGCTGGCCTGGCCGATGCTGGGTATCTCGCTGCTTTTGCTTGCCATCGTGCTTTTCATGCCGGAGTACAACGGCTGCAAGCGGTGGATCGTGCTGCCGGGGCTGGGCACGCTGCAGCCCAGTGAAATCGCAAAATTCTCGATTGTGCTGGTGTTCTCGCATATCATCTCACTGAACCACGACAGGATGAAGTCGTTTTCCACAGGCGTTGTGCCGTTCGCGTTGATTCTGGGGGTCGTCACGGTGCTCATGCTGCTGGAGCCGCACCTGTCCGGCACGCTGCTGATCCTGTCCATCGGCGCGGTGCTGATGTTTGTGGGCGGCACGGGGCTGCACTGGTTCGGGCTGGCCGGGGGGCTGGGCGCGGCGGCCATTGCGGCGGCGGTCATTGCGCTGCCGGAGCTGGTGCCCTACGCCACGGACCGGCTCGCGTCGTGGCGCGACCCCTTTGCCGACCCGCTGGGCGAAGGTCACCAGACGATCCAGAGCCTCTACGCCATCGCGTCGGGCGGGTTGGCCGGGCTGGGGCTGGGCAACAGCCGACAGAAATATCTGTACGTGCCGGAGCCGCAGAACGACTTTATTTTTTCGATTTTGTGTGAGGAGCTTGGTTTTATCGGGGCGGCGCTGGTCGTGGCACTGTTTTTGCTTCTGCTCTTGCGCGGCATGTCGATTGCGGTGCGCGCACGGGATAAGTTCGGCGCACTGCTCGTCGTCGGGTTCGTCGTGCAGGTCACGCTGCAGGCAATTCTGAACATGGCCGTTGTGACGAACACGATCCCGAACACCGGCATCAGCCTGCCGTTTTTCTCGTCGGGCGGCACCAGCTTATTGATGCTGCTGGGGGAGATGGGCATCGTGCTGTCGGTGTCCAGGCAGACGGATATGGTGTAGGGATGCCGGAGTGAGGGGCTCTGCCCGTTTACGCCGGCCGCACACCCTCCCCGTATTTGTTCAACCTTTTTTCACACTCCCACCGTTGCAACGGCGGGAGTTTTGTTTTATAATTAAACTGTATTTTTGTGTGAAAGGGGTGCCGCATGGCAAAACCACAAAACCAAAAACCACCCTTTGCCCTGCGGGCGCTGGCGGCATTCGCCGTGACGCTGGCGGCGCTTTTTGTGCTGCTGCTGGCGGCCTACGCCCTGCCCGGGGAGCCGGTGCGGGACCATGTCTACGACTCAGCGGTGAAAATCGCCGGTGAGGGGCTGTACCCGGAATATCTGAACTTCAAGCTGTTCCAGATGGACAACTACACCGACACGATCATGCTGACCGAGGCCGCGTCCGCCGACGAGGCCCCGCCGCTGACCGCCATGATGACGAATACGGCCTACAACGTCGATAACTTTGAGACGCTGGCCGACGACCTGCAATGGTACATAGTAAGGGACTGGGCCGCGGGCGCACAGCGCACCGACGCGCCCGCGCTTGTGCCGTTCTCCTACGCGCGGTACTGGCACGGCTACCTGATCTGGCTGCGCCCGCTGCTGCTGGTCACCGACATCACCGGCGTGCGCGTGGTGCAGTATCTGGTGCTGGCGGCGTTGTTTGCCGCGGTGGCGGTGCTGCTGCGCCGCCGCTGCGGACTGCGGGCCGCGGTGTGGTTCGCGGTCAGCCAGCTGCTGGTCACGGCGTTCTGGGTACCGCATCAGGTACAGTTTTTCACCTGCTTTGCCGTTGCCTACGCGGGCTGCGTCTGGGTGCTGGCCAAGCCCCGCCGCAGCGATGATGTCTGCCTGGCACTGCTGGTTCTTGGCGTTGTGACGTCGTTCTGCGACCTGCTCGTCACGCCGGTCCTGACCCTTGGCCTGCCGCTTGTCTGCTGGCTGCTTGAGCCGCAGCAGCGCCTGCGGGCCGGCACAAGGCAGTGCGGCATCGTTGTGGGCGGCAGCCTGACGTGGGGCGTCGGCTACCTGCTCTGCTGGGCATCCAAATGGGTGCTGGCCGGGCTTGTCACCGGGCAGAACGTTATCGCCGACGCGCTGCATCAGGTGGGCGTGCGCACTGCCGCCGACAGCTGGCACGGCATGGAATTGACTTGGAGTAATATTTTACATTTTGTATACACGACGCTGGCGGGCAAACACCTGTTCTGGCCGCTGGTTCTGGCTGTCGTTCTGCTTTTGGCGCTGTTTGCAGCCAGCATCCGGGACAGGCAGCAGCTCGCACGCGCACTGCCGCTGGGGCTCTGCGCGCTGATGACCCCGGCGTGGTTCATCGTGCTGCGCACCCACAGCATCCAACACGGCTGGTTCACCTGGCGCGCACTGGGACTGACCGTCTTTGCAGGGCTGGCGTTTTTGTATTATTGTTGTGATGTGCGGAAAATCGCCAAACGCTTAAAACGCACGTAATATATCAGCCTGTCGAAAAAGGTGTGCTCACCCCTTGGCCCCCTCGCAGAGGGAGGTTTTTCGACACGCTGAATATATGTAGGGGCGGCCATTGCCCCCTACACAACAGGATTATAGGTAAGGCAACAACAGGGGAAAGTAAAAATATGAACGAACTGAAAACGAAAACCGAAAAAACAACTGATGGAGCGCTAAAAAAGAACCCGTGGCGGCGCCTGCCCAAGGGTGGCAAAATCGCGGTCATTGTTGTCGGCATTCTGGCCGTGCTGGCTGTGCTGGCGGCCCTTTACGTCAACGGCAAGCTCGACCTGCTGCGCTATGATGACGGCAGCGTCAGCGAGATGGGGGAGATCGGCGCGGACGAGGACCAGGACCTGGACGGAACCGGCCTGACCCACACCGAAAGCGAGATGACAATGCCCGAGGGCAGCCCGTTCTCTGACGACAACGTGCTGAACATCCTGCTCATCGGCACCGACGAGCGCACCGAGGCCGTCAACGACGCCGATGCCTTCACCCACCTGAACCAGCTCGACGGCACGGAGGACACCACCGAGTTCAGCGACGACGCGCGCTCCGACAGCATGATCCTGGTCTCGCTCGACATCAAGGATCACGTCATCCGGCTGGTCTCCATCGAGCGCGGCACCGGCGTGCCGATCCTGCTGGACGGCTATGAGGGCCAGTACGACTGGATCACCCACACTTTCCGTTACGGCGGCGCAAAGCTGACAATGAAAACCATCGAGGACTGCTTCAACGTGCAGGTAGACCACTACGTCCGCGTCAACTTCAACTCTTTCGTCCAGATCGTGGATGCCGTCGGCGGTGTAGACCTTGATATTACCGAGATGGAGGCCAAGGCCCTGAACTGGGAGGTCCCCTCCAACTCGATGCTGATCGTCAACCACGTTGACCCGGGCCCCAACCATTTTGACGGCTACACGGCGCTGCAATACGCCCGTCTGCGCAAGATCGACAACGACTGGAAGCGCGTCGAACGCCAGCGCACCGTCATTAAGGCCGTGCTGGATCAGGTGCAGAACGCCAGCGTCATGGAGCTGGACAACCTGCTCAACACCATTCTGCCGCTGATCCAGACGAACTTTACCAAGTCCGAGATCGCCGCGCTGCTCGTGCAGCTGCCGGGCTTTTTGGGCTGCGATGTGCAGCAGATGTCCATGCCGCTGCAGGGCACCTACGGCATCCGCACGGGCATGGATGACCGCCTGATGTACGACCCCGACTGGGTCGTGAATATTAAGGCATTGCAGGACTTTTTGTACGATGATAAGACCGCCGAGGAGGTCATTGCCGCCACGCCGGAGACCGCCGCCGCCGAGGCCGCGGGCGAGCTGGTCATTGCGACCCGCGAGAGCGCTGACGTGACCAACCCCGTGGAGGAGTACAATAGTAAGTATCTGCACCGCATTGATATGACTTATGCGCTCGATGCGTCGGACTTCGGCAGCGACGAGTACCGCGTCTTTGTGGCCGACACCGACAACCTGCGCGGCAATGAGCTGCGCGGTGCGCTGATCGACAAGCTGTACAGCGCGGGCGTGCGGGTCGTGGCCGTGCCGGACGGTGCCGCCGCGGGCGTGCTGCTGGACAACTATCTGCAGACCGGCAATACCGGGAGCCTGGACAGCTACCTGTCCGTGCTGCCCGCCGACCGGCGCGACAGCGCCCGCACCCTGTGGGAGCACGTCCGCACGCGCTACCCCGGTGTTTTCCACGCCGCGGGTCTGGGGGCAGATGCCCGCAGTGCGACAGTGGGCAAAGCGCTGACCGTGCTGGCCAATGCGAGCTACAACACGCCCGAGACAGAGATCGCCGAGGCTGTGCAGGTCATGCGCAGCGGCACGACCAGCAATGCCGTCTACTGGTTCAAGACGGCGATGGCCAAATATCCGCGCCAGATGGAGCGGTTCTTCGGCAGCAGTTACGCCGCCGTGTCCCGCCTGTACTACGCCATGCAGGGCACGCTGAACATCGCGGACGACAGTGAGCTGCCGACCTACGACGCGAAGCAGCTGCTGAAAACCTATAAGAAGGACGGCATCCTGATCTTTACCGACGAGGCCAGCGCCCTGATGACCGAGGGCAGCATGGCGTCCGAGCTGCAGGCGCAGCTGGATAAGCAGAAATACGGCGAGGACGAGGACCCGCAGCGCGTCTGCGCCATCGGCGCAGTCTACGGCACTTGGAGCAACGCCGGCAGCTTCACGCCCGACGATACCGAGACCGCCTGGGACGCCGACAGCCTGACCGAGTACCTGGGCAGCGACGCCCTGCGCGGAAAAGATATGCTGCTGGCGCTGGACGGCGAGGACAGCCCCTACCTGACGGAGAACTGCCTGCTGAAGGACACCGACACCCCCGTGGCCGAACAGGTGCAAAAACTGTTTGTGCTGGATAAAAACAACATGGCGTCGCCGGAATCCGCAGAATCTGAATAAATTTTGAAATTGGGTGTTGACAATCACGCCCGTGTGTGGTATAAATGCTTTAAACCAATGAAGCGAAAGTAAAGCACACAGCGCAGTTACAGAGAGTCCCCGATGCTGGGAAGGGGATACAGAGCGGGTCTGCATAATGGTTCGCGGAGGGCACGGGGAAACGGGCATGGCCCGCAGTATCCGTTGACGGGCAGCTCCCGTTACAGAGCAGGGGAATGTTGGTTCCCTACAGAGTGGCCGTGATTGTATAGTAAGCACGGCAAGCAAGGTGGCACCACAGATTTGTTTTATCTGCCCTTGCACAGGAGAAGTTCTGTGCAAGGGCAGTTTTGTTTTTGACAATGGGGGAGAGGGAACATGAACCTGATGAAAGAGCGATGGCAAGCCTGAATTTGTAAATCTGGATGGCCCGGAACGCACCGGGCACTATAGGGGCAATGACCGCCCCTACAAACCTGACATTCACTACAATTTACAAATTAAGGAGAATTTACCATGAAAAAGTTTGTTGCTGTTCTGTCCGCCGCCGCCGTGATGACCAGCCTGGCCGCCTGCGGCTACACCGCCGATACCGCCAACACTGCCGCATCTTCCGCCGAGACCACCGCGTCCGCTGCCGAGAGCACCGCGGACACCGCCGCCGCTGACAGCTACAAGGTCGCCATTGTCCAGCAGCTCGACCACGCCAGCCTCGACGAGATCCGCGTGGCTATTGAGAAAGAGCTGGACGCCAAGGCCGCCGAGAAGGGCATCACGATCGAGTACAAGGACTTCAACGGCCAGAACGACGCCACAACGCTGAACCAGATCGGCACACAGGTCGTCGCCGACGGCTATGACGCCATCATTCCCATCGCGACGCTGGCCGCCCAGTGCATGACCACCGCCGCCGAGTCCACCAAGACCCCGGTCATCTACGCGGCCATCTCCGACCCCGCCGCCGCAGACCTGACCGACATTGACTATGTCACCGGCACGTCCGACGCGCTGAACACCCAGTCCATCATGGATATGATGTTCGCCGTTCAGCCCGACATCCAGACCGTCGGCCTGCTCTACTCCAACTCCGAGGCCAACTCCACGACCCCGATTGCCGAGGCCAAGGCGTATCTGGATGCCAAGGGCATTGCCTACGTCGAAAAGACCGGCAACACCAACGACGAGATCATGACCGCCGCATCCAGCATGGTCGGCCAGGTCGATGCCGTCTTTACCCCGACGGACAACGTGGTCATGGCCGCTGCCGCCGCTGTCTCCGAGACACTGACCAAGGGCGGCATCCCGTTCTACACCGGCGCGGACAGCTTCGTCACGGCAGGTGCGTTTGCAACCTGCGGCGTCAACTACACCGAGCTGGGCACCTACACCGCCGACATGGCGCTCGACATCCTTGAGACCGGCGTTGTCCCCGCGTACCACGTCATGGACGGCGGCATCATCACCGTCAACACCGAGACCGCCGCCGCCCTGGGCATCGACTACAGCGCCTTCAACGATCTAGCCGGCCAGGTCGTCGAGGTCACCACGGCGGAATAAAAAAATCCCGGCCCCCTCTGGGAGGGGGCTCCGCCCGCAGGCGGTGGGGGAGAGAGCTTGGCCATCACCCGAAATATTTCGGGCAGTGGCAAGGTTCTCTCCCCCTGTCCTGCGGACATCCCCCTCGCAGAGGGGGACAAGTTTAATCAGAGAGGAAGTCACCCTATGTTTACCGTTGCCACCGTGCTGAATGCACTGGAGCTGGGCTTTATCTACGCGCTGGTCGCTATGGCGCTGTTTTTGAGCTTCCGCGTGCTGAACATCGCCGATATGACCACCGACGGTGCGTTCACGCTGGGCTGCGCCGTGTCGGCCACCGCCGCCGTGGCGGGCCACCCGTTCCTGGGGCTGCCGCTGGCCATGCTGGCCGGTGCGGCGGCGGGCTTTATCACCGCGTTTTTGCAGACAAAGCTCGCTGTGCCGTCGATTCTGGCGGGCATCATCACCAACACGGGGCTGTACACGGTCAACCTTGCGGTCATGGGCTTCTCCTCCAACGTGCCCATGCTGAAAACCAAAACGGTCTTTACCGCTGCACAGGGCGTTTTTGGCGAGAGCGCACCCTATAAGCTCATCGTGGCGGCACTTGTCACCGTTGTGGTCTGCGCGCTGCTCATCGCGTTCCTCGGCACCCGGTTGGGCCTGTCCATCCGCGCTACCGGCGATAACCCGGACATGGTCCGTGCGTCGTCCATCAACACCGCCTTCACCATCACGGTGGGCCTCTGCATCGCCAACGCCATGACCGCGCTGTCCGGCGCGGTGCTGGCCCAGTACCAGCGCTCGGCGGACATCAACCTCGGCACCGGCATGGTCGTCATCGGCCTGGCCTCGCTCATCATCGGCGAAACGCTCTTTGGCCGCGGCGGCATGTGGGTCAAGGCTGTGGCCGCCGTCGCGGGCAGCGTCATCTACCGCTTCATTATTGCGCTGGCTCTGCGTGCCAACGTCCCGTCGGAGTGCCTGAAGCTGATCTCCGCCGTCATCGTCGCGCTGGCCATTGCAGCCCCGGCCCTCAAGGCCAAGGC
>OBJO01000404.1_pt1 | contig 19506 bp, 22 predicted proteins | sample 1481741 | NCBI WGS metagenome assembly OBJO01 (sample SAMN06140803, study PRJEB22556) | human gut metagenome | host: Homo sapiens | place: China: Beijing | collected 2014 | reverse complement strand
GGGGCGCGAGCGACTACGCGTTGGAAGGAGCTTCTTGCCCGCGACGTTCCGCAGCGCGGAGTGAACGATGAGGGGAAGTACCCCACCCCCCCGCACAGCAAGCCGAGACAGGGATCGTGACGACAGCACGGGGGGTAAACGCCCCTTGCGATTCGCTAGAGCGAGACAAGAGCTTTCCGTTCCGTAGGCGGATCAGGCTGGGGCGTTGGGGGGCGGGGACCGCGGGTCGCCGTGAATGCGGGCTGACGATTCGGCTCACCCCTCACGCCGGGCCTGCAGGTATCGGGACCCATTCGATCCGGCGGAATTGCTCACGTATTCGGGGAGTTGCGTCTTGCGCGAGTGGATGCGTGGAGGCAATCGGAGAGGTATTCGGAGAGCCATCCCAGAGGGTCCATTCCGGGTGCAGGACGGTGCAGGACGGTGCAGGACACCGGGCGCGCAAGGCGCGGAAAGCTCGGGGCAAGGAAAGAAAGCGGAGGAATCTGACCGGGAGCGTCCGGAGAAAGTCGATCTGGTGAGCACTACCTGGTGAGGCCGTGGCGAGCGGGCGCATTGGGGCGTCGGTGGTCTGCGGGATGTGCTCGATGTTGGATGTGGACGACGTTGAGGCGAAGGAGGCGGGCGACCAGGTGCTCACGGCGCGGGAGGCGGCCGGGTTGCTGCGGCTCAGCCGGGACTCGCTTTACGCGGCGGCGAATCGGGGCGACATTCCGCATCGGCGGGTGGGGCGGCGGATGTTGTTTTCGCGGGTGGCGCTGCTGGCGTGGCTGCAGCGGGGTTGGCTCGGACAAGGGCCGGTCAATGACGAAGTGGTTGCCAGGCGCCGTCAGCTCGGGTGAACAGGGCGTCGGAGAGCAGGTGGTCGCTGGCGGGCCAGACGCGGGCGATCATGTCGCGGAGCTGGGCGTGGGCGGCCGGGTCGTCGGCGCTGGCGAAGGCGAGCACGTCGCGCGCTGGGACGGCGACGAGGTAGTCGCCGGCGACAAACGGGCGGAAGTCGCGGTCCCAGAGGTCGTCGAGGAGCAGCAGGCTGGCCTCGAGGTTGCCGCCGGCGATCGCGGCGAAGTAGGCGCCGTGCGGATGCACCTGCAGGCCTTGCTGGGCGACGGCGTCCGCGAGGTTGTCGACGCCGCGCCGGTGCAACTCGTCGACGGACAACCCCTGGTCGGCGAGCTGGCCATGGGTGACGAACTCGAAGTGGCTGCCACGGTCGACGACGTAGCTCACGAGGAGACCGTTGCCGAGGTCTCGGAAGACCGGCGACTGGCTCTCGTCGAGTTCCACGACGGCGGCTTCGGGCGCGCCGGAGATCGATGCCTTGAGGTAGGCGATCGCGTTGTCGCAGCGCAGCTGGGTCCCGCGGCGCGTATGGCATGCTCATCGCTGTGCAAGCCCGCGCTGTGCTGCAGACGAAAGGGAACGTCATGTCAGTACGGCGTGATTCGAGGAATGGGCAGTGGCGCTATCGGAAGCGCGTGACGCTGCCGGATGGACGGCGGGTCCGCATTGGCGGGACGCCACTGGTGAATACGAAGCGGGCGGCGGAGGACGCGGAGCGGGCGCATCTCGAGCGCATCGTTCGTGGGGAGCCGGTGAAGCTTGAGCGGCCGAAGGAGGTGCCGCGGTTCGAAGTGTTCGCCGACCAGTTCTTGGAGCTGGCGGCGCTGAAGAACAAACCGAGTGAGGTGCAGACGAAGGAATCGACGCTGCGCGTGCATCTCAAGCCGCGCTTTGGAAGCAAGCGGCTGGATGAGATCACGTATGCGGCGGTCCAGGACTACGTCGCCGCGAAGATCGGCGCGGGGCTGGCGAAGAAGACGGTCAACAATCACCTGACGGTGCTGCGGCGCTTGCTGGTGGTCGCGAAGAAGCGCGGGTTGATCGCGTCGGTTCCGGAGATCGAGTGGCTGCGGGCGCCGAAGCCGGAGTTCGACTTTCTCGACTTCGAGGAGGCGGAGCGACTGGTGAGGGCGGCCGATGACGAGTGGGCGGTGATGGTGCTGCTCGCGTTGCGGACGGGGATGCGGCAGGGTGAGCTGCTGGCGCTGCGGTGGGAAGATGTCGATCTCACCAAGGGGCAGGTGCACATCCGGCGGTCGGTGACGCGGGGGCATGTGACGGAGCCGAAGTCGAACAGGGCGCGCATGGTGCCGCTGTCAGCGGAGGCGATTCGCACGCTCAAGGCGCACCGGCATCTTCGCGGCGAGCTGGTGTTCTGCTCTCGCTCGGGACGGATGCTCAAGAAGACCGAGTGCAAGCATCCGCTGTGGCGGGCGTGCAAGCGGGCCGGCCTACGCCGGATCGGCTGGCACGTCCTGCGGCACACGTTCGCGTCGCATCTCACGATGCGGGGCGTCCCCCTGAAAGCCGTCCAGGAGCTACTCGGCCACGCGACGATGGAGATGACGATGCGCTACGCGCACCTGTCACCCAACGTCACGCGCAACGCGGTGCAGGTGCTCGACCAACCTGCACCTGCCCTCGCGGGCAACGAGTGGCCAACAGCGGCCAACCCGGCTCGAACCTAGCGAAATAATAGTGGAGGCGCCGGGAGTCGAACCCGGGTCCGAAGATGCGTCCGTGGGAGCTTCTACGTGTGTAGTCGGTGTTTTGAGTGACCGCTGTGGACGGGCGCCGACACCCTTCCGTTAGCGGTTTGCCAATCCTGTGGTTCGCCCTTCGCGCCGATTAGCTCTGCGCGAGGGCTAGCCTGATTGTTTGGCAATGCGTCCCAAGCTCCAGGCGGAAGCCTGGGGGCACCGTCGCTACGCGTTTTTAATTACGCAGCGAGAGCAACAGCGTTATCGTTCGCAGTTGCAAGGTTTGCCCGTTTTTACGTGGCCACGGGCGCCACGACACGCAGCTCACATTTCTTCATCCCCGTCGAAACCAGTTCGCCCCCTTGTCACAGAACAATGCGCGGGCCGGGAGGGCTCGCGCTGGTCCTAATGTGCGCACGGGAAGGGGGGGCGTCAAGCACTTATGTTGGCGTGATTTCGGGGGATTGGCGGCCGCGGAGGGCCGCGGGAGGGTATGGTCCGCGCATGAGGCGCGTGCATTACCTATGTATGGCGGTCGTTGCGGCCGTTTTGGGCTGCTCTTCGGCGGGGCGGGCGCCGGATGCGGAGCCGGCGAAGCGGGCTGCGGCGGCGGTCGACGATGGGGTGGCGCGGACGGTGTTCGATGGAGTCCGCGTGTTTGATGGCAGCCAGGTGCTGGGCGCGACGCGGGTGGTGGTGGCGGGGGACTCGATCGAGGCGATGGGGAACGACGTCGAGATTCCGGCGGGGGCGACGGTGATCGACGGGACGGGCAAGACGCTGCTGCCCGGGTTGATCGACGCGCACACGCATACGTGGGATCGGGAGCATCTGGAGCAGGCGCTCGCGTTTGGCGTGACGACGGAGCTGGACATGCTGAGCATTCCGAGCGCGACGGAGGCGCTGCAGCAGCAGGCGGGCTCGGATGCGGCGATGGCGGATCTGCGCTCGGCGGGGAATGCGGCGACGGTGGCCGGCGGGCATGGGACGCAGTTCGGGATCACGCTCGACACGTTCGATGGCGATGAAGACGCCGGCGCGTTCGTGAAGGCGCGGGTGGGCGAGGGGTCGGATTACATCAAGCTGGTGTACGACGACTTTGCGACATGGACGGACAAGACGCGGCCCACCCTGACACGCGAGCAGCTGGCCGCGGTGGTGAAGGCGGCGCACGACAACGACCTGATGGCGATGGTGCACGTGTCGGATGCGGCGCATGCGCGGGAGGCCATCGAGCTGGGCGCGGATGGTCTGGTGCACGTGTGGGTCGACGGCGTGGACGCCGCGCTGGCGAAGACGATTGCCGAGCGGGGCGCGTTTGTGATTCCGACGCTGAGTGTGATCACGGGACAGTGTGACGCCGGGGTGGGGAAAGGGCTGGCGGAGGACGCGGCGCTCACGGCGTTCTTGCCGGCGCAGGCGGAGGAGAGTCTGCGCGGTGGGCTGCCGGCGACGGCGATGCTCGACTGCGCGGCGCTGTTGGCGACGGTGAAAGCGCTGCACGACGCGGGGGCGCGGGTGCTGGTGGGGACGGACGCGCCCAACCCGGGGACGGCGCATGGGGTGAGCATGCACGGCGAGCTGGCCCTGGTGGTGAAAGCGGGGATGACGCCGGTCGAGGCGCTGGCGGCGGCGACGTCGGTGACGGCGGCGGTGTTCGGGCTCGAGGATCGCGGGCGGATCGCGCCGGGGTTGCGGGCGGATCTGCTGCTGGTCGACGGGGACCCGACGGCGGACATCGCGGCGACGCGGCGCATTGCCGGGGTGTGGCGCGGCGGCGCGAAAATGGATCGCGAGGCGGTGCGGGCGGCGCGGCAGGCGGCGCGCGACAAGGCCAGCGGCGCGGGGGACGCGATCGCGAAGGGCGCGATCAGCGACTTCGACGGCGGCGACGTGACGGCGGCGTTTGGCGCGGGGTGGTCGCCGATTTCGGATCAGATCATGGGCGGGGCGTCGCAGGCGAAGATCGAAGTGATCGACGGCGGCGCGAAGGACACGGCGAAGGCGCTGCGGGTCAACGGCGTGGTCAAGGCGGGCAGCGGGCCGATGGCGTGGGCAGGGGCGTCGTTCGTGGCGGGCGCGGACATGGCGACGCCCGCGGATCTGAGCGGCAAGCAGGGTCTGTCGTTTTGGGCCAAAGGCGACGGCAAGAGCTACGTCGTCATGCTGTTTACGCCGGCGACGCGCGCGAACCCGGCGTTCGTCGCGTTCACGGCGGGGCCGGAATGGAAACGGCACGAGTTTCCGTTTTCCGGGTTTCGCGGCGCGGACGGCAACGACGTGATCTCGTTCTTCATCGGCGCGACGACGCCGGGGGACTTTGCGTTTGTGGTCGACGAGGTTGCGCTCTACTGAGGGCGCGGCGGGGTCATGAAGGGCGGCCGCGACTCGAGCTCGGTGAGGTCTTCGGCGGCGTAGTAGGCGGCGACCTGGTCGCGGTAGACGGCGCGGGTGTAGGCCTCGGCGCGCGGGCGCTCGATGACGTCGGCGATGACGGAGGCGACCTCTTCGACGGGCTGGGCGTTGGGGAGCTTGCGCGAGTCGAGACCGCCGTGGCGCGCGCGGTTGCCGAAGTCGGTGGCGACGACGCCGGGCAGGACGCTGGTGACCCAGATGTCGGGATGCTCGGCGCGCAGCTCCATGCGCAGGTTGGCGGTGAGCGCGTTGAGGGCGTGCTTGGCGGCGCTGTAGGCGGAGCGGACGGTCACGAACGGCACGCGGCCGAGCATGGAAGACACGTTGACGATCTGGCCGCGCCGGCGCTCGCGGAAGTGCGGGATGACGGCCTGCATGCCGTACAGGGCTGACTTGACGTTGACGAGCATCATCTCGTCGAAGTCCTCGTCGGTGAGCTCGGAGACGACGCGGGAGATGCCGCGGCCGGCGTTGTTGACCCAAACGTCGATCTGACCGAAGCGCTCGAGGGCGGCGTCGCGGAGGCGCTCGACCTCGTCGCGGCGGGTGACGTCGGTGACGACGGGCAGGGCGTCGGATTCGACGCGCGCGGCGAGGTCGTGCAGCTCCTCGTTGCGGCGGGCAGCCAGGACGGTGCGGGCGCCGCGCTTGCTGACGAGCGCGGCGAGCGCTGCACCGATGCCGCTGCTCGCTCCCGTGATGACGATGACGCGATCGCGCATGGGCGGGACTCTAACATCGGCGCGCGAGCGGGCGCGGGTACGCCGGTTGCAGCCTCGGGCGACAGCGACCTCGCGTTGAGGCCGCGCGGCCGTTTGACGGCCCAGAGCAGACACAGTGTGTCGCGTTGCGACGCACAGACACGCGAACGTCCAAGGAGGAGCTATGAGGACAGAGAGTATTCGCCACCGGGCCGAGGATCTCCGGGAGAGAGCACGCGAGTCGGGACGCGATCCGTATGACATCGAAGAAGGCCGCACGGCGCGCGAGATCGAGAAGCGAACGGCGCGCGTGCCGTCGGACGTGTTCCTGTGGGCGGCGGGAGCTTCGGTGCTGGGCTCCGCGGTGCTGCAGTTCATGGGACGCAAAGAGACGTCCAACTTCGTCGGACAGTGGGCGCCGACGCTGCTGTTGCTCGGTGTCTACAACAAGCTGGTCAAGCAGCAGGGACACGACTGACGGATGATCCTCGCGCACGCCGCGCCGGTGAATGGCCTTTGCGCTTGTGCGCCGGCGCGGCGTTGCGGGATGGTCCCGTCATGGCGGGACTCGAAGGACTGATCGCGTGGATTACGGGAGCGAGCTCGGGCATCGGCAAGGAGCTGGCGCTCGAGCTGGCGCGGCGCGGCAGCGTCGTTGCACTGTCGGCGCGGCGCGAGGACGACCTGCGCGAGGTCGCCGCGGCGGTCGAGGCGGCAGGCGGGCGCGCGCTGGTGGCGCCGTGCGACGTCACTGACGAAACCGCGGTGGCGGGCGCGGTCGATCGCATCGTTCGCGAGCTCGGCCAGCTCGACATCGCCATCGCCAACGCGGGGTTCGCGGTGGGCGGCCCCATCGAGTCGCTGTCGGCGGACGATTGGCGGCGGCAGCTCGACGTCAACGTGGTGGGCGCGGCGATGACGGTCAAGCATGCGCTGCCGGCGCTGCGGCAGACGCGCGGGCGGCTCGCGCTGGTGGGCAGCGTCGCCGGCATGCTGCCGGGGCCGCGCTCGGGAGCGTACGCGGCGTCCAAGGCGGCAGTGCGGGCGCTGGGGCAGACGCTCTCGGTGGAGCTGCACGGCTCGGGGGTGACGTGCACGACGATTCACCCGGGCTTTGTCGAAAGCGACATCGCGCGCAAAGACAACCGCAACGAGTTTCACGCGGAGTGGGACGACCGCCGCCCGCAAAAGCTAATGTGGCCCGCCGACAAGGCGGCGCGTGTGATGGCCGGCGCGATCGCGTCGCGCAAGCGGGAGTACGTGTTCACCGGGCACGGCAAGCTCGGCGGTTACCTCGGCCGGCACATGCCGGGGTTGGTGCACTTCGCGATGACGCGCGGCGGCGGCCGGCGGGCGCGGCGGGGCGCCGAGCAGGTGCCCTAGAAGCAGGCTACTCCAGGCGCCCTACGGAGCCGGCTCGACGACAGGATCGCGCGGCGCAGCATCGCCCGCTGATCCTATCCGATGTCGCTCAGATCTTGGTGAGCGCGTCTTCCTTGTGGGCGGCTTGTTTGCCCGAGGACTCGCTCTCGACGATGTACGCCGGGTCGTCTTCGGACGCGGTGAACTTCTGCTTGGCGAACTGGAAGTCCTGGGTGCGCCGGTCGACGACTTTGCCGGTGGTCTCGCCTTGCGAGGTGTTCCATTTGACGCGATCGCCCTTGTGAAGCCTGGCCATGGCGGGGATCGGTGCAACGGGCGGGCCGTTGCGCGCGGACTGAATGGGTGTACAGTATCTGTGCTGTACCCATGGATGTCCGCAAGAAGCTGAAGATCCTGGCGGATGCGGCCAAGTACGACGCATCATGCGCGAGCAGCGGGTCGCGGCGGGAGGGCACCCGCACGGGGCTGGGCAACACGCAGGGGATGGGGATTTGCCACAGCTACACGCCCGATGGGCGGTGCGTGTCGCTGCTGAAGATCCTGCTCACCAATCTGTGCGTGTACGACTGCCAGTACTGCGTCAATCGCAGCTCGTCGGACGTGGCGCGGGCGCGGTTTTCGCCCGACGAGGTCGTGCGGCTCACGCTGGCGTTTTATCGCCGCAACTACATCGAGGGGCTGTTTCTCAGCTCGGGAATCCTCAAGACGCCCGACGAAACGATGGCCGAGCTCTCGCAGGTGGCGCGCGCGCTGCGCACCGAGCACGAGTTTCGCGGCTACATCCACCTCAAGGCCGTGCCGGGCGCATCCGAGGCGGCGTTGGCCGAGGCGGGGCGATTTGCCGATCGGCTCAGCGCCAACATCGAGCTGCCCACGGAGGCCGACCTGGCGGCGCTCGCGCCGGGCAAGAGCTTCGGCGAGACCGAGGAGACGATGGCGCGGATTCGCGCGCGCTGCGACGAGGCGCATGCCGAGCGGCGCGCGCCGGCGTTTGCGCCGGCGGGGCAGAGCACGCAGCTCATCGTCGGCGCGACTCCCACCTCCGATCGCGCGATCCTCGCGACCGCGTCGCGGCTGTATGCGCGCCATCGGCTGCGTCGCGTCTACTATTCCGCCTATAGCCCGATTCCGGAGGCGACGGCGACGTTGCCGGCCAAGGCCCCGCCGCTGGTGCGCGAGCATCGGCTGTATCAGGCTGACTGGCTGCAGCGCTTCTACGGCTTTTCCGTCGACGAGCTCACGACCGACGATGCCCCCGCGCTCGACCTCGAGATCGATCCAAAGCTGGCCTGGGCGCTGCGCAACCGGCACGCGTTTCCGGTCGACGTCAATCGGGCGCCGCGCGAGGCGCTGTTGCGCGTGCCGGGCTTCGGCGTGCGAACGGTCGAGCGCATCTTGCGCGCGCGGCGCCATCGGCGGCTGACCACCGACGATCTGCGCAAGCTGCGCGGTGTGTACGGGCGGGCGCGGCCGTTCGTGATCACGGCTGACGCCAACGCCGGGCTCTCGCTGCTCGATCGCGCCGACTTGCGCGAGCGGGTCGCACCGGTGTCGCGGCAGCTGTCGCTGTTCGAGGGCCTGGCGTGAACGTCTACGCGGTCGAGGGCTTCGAGCAGTGGCGCGAGCTGGCGCGCGCGCTTGCGAGCGGTGGTGTCGCCCCGGAGTCGGTGTCCATCGCCGACGCGGGCGCAGCGCAGCGCGCGCTGTTCGGCGAGGCGCCGCCGCCGCCGCGCGCGGGCGGCGAGTTGCGGATCTCTCGCGCGTTCGTCGACGCAGCGCGCACGGCCGCGCATGCGCGCGACGACGATCGCTGGCAGCTCTTGTACCGCGTGCTGTGGCGGATGAGCCGCGGCGGCGAGCCGCACCTGCTCGAGGTGGCCATCGATGCCGACGTCGCGCGGCTGCGCGCGCTCGTGCAGAGCGTGCGGCGCGACGCGCACAAAATGAAGGCGTTCGTGCGGTTTTGCGAGGTGACCGGCGACGAGTACGCGGCGTGGTATCGGCCCGACCATCGCATCGTGCCGCTGGTGGCGCCGTTTTTCGCCGAGCGCTTCGCGTCCATGCGCTGGACCATCATGACCCCGGATGCATCCGTGCGCTGGGATGGGCAGTCGTTGCAGTACGGGCCCGGCGTACCGCGACGCGACGCACCGGCGCCGGACGCCTTGACCGAGATGTGGCGCACGTACTACGGCGCGGTGTTCAACCCGGCGCGGCTCAACCTCGCGGCGATGCGCGCGGAGATGCCGAAGCGGCGCTGGCAGGATCTGCCGGAGACGGCCATCGTGCCGAGGCTCATCCAGGACAGCGCCCCGCGCGTCGCCGCGATGGTGGCGGGTGGCCGGGCGAGCGCGGCGCCGTTTTTGCCGCGGACGCGCAGCCTCGAGGCGCTGCGCGAGGCGGCCGCCGGTTGCCAGGGCTGCGCGCTCGGCGCGTGCGCGACGCAGACCGTCGCCGGCGAAGGCGCGGCCGGTGCGCCGCTGATGCTCGTCGGCGAGCAGCCGGGCGACCAGGAGGATCGCGCCGGCCGTCCGTTCATTGGCCCGGCGGGGCAGGTGCTCGATCGCGCGCTCGCCGCCGCGGGTATCGGCCGCGAGTCGCTGTATCTCACCAACGCGGTCAAGCACTTCAAGTTTCGCCAGCGCGGTAAGGTGCGCATCCACCAGCGGCCGACGCACTACGAGGTCGGCGCGTGCCGGCCGTGGCTGTCGCTCGAGCTCGAGCTCGTCGCTCCGCGCGTGGTCGTGTGCCTGGGCGCAACGGCGGCGCACGCGGTGCTCGGCCGCAAGGTGGCCGTGTCGCGCGAGCGCGGCGTGCGGCACCGCGCCCACGGCGCCGGCGCCGCCCTGGTGACGTATCACCCGTCGGCCGTGTTGCGCGCGGGCGACGCGCACGGCGAGGTGCTCGACGCGCTGGTGCGCGACCTGATCACGGCGCGCGGTTGGCTCGACGAGCCGCGGCCGTAGCCCCGGCGAGGCGCTCCCCGCCGGGGCGCTCGTTTGGCTACGCCATCGACCGCCGTGTTCGATTGCTCGGGAAACTGGTCGAGCGGCTGCCTCGAAGACATCCCGTAGCTTCACCTATCGGGTGAGCAGCGTGACCTCGCTCGCGTCATCGCCGGCGGCGCCGGTTGCGGCGCGCCTGTTGCTGTTGCGCCACGACCTGGCGCAGCGCGTCGCGCAAGTTGCGGTACGTGACGATACCGCCGAGCTCGATGCCCATGTGCACGATGGTCTGGGCGATGTTGGGGTTGATCCCCGTGAGCACGCACTGAGAGCCCAGCAGGCGCGCCGACTTCGCCATGCGGATGAAGTGCTCCGCGGTGCTGGTGTCCATGACCTCGATGCCCGTGATGTCGATGATCGCGCACTGCGCCCGCTTGGTGGCGATGGCCTCGAGCAGCTCCGACGTCATCTCACTGCTGCGCACGGTGTCGATGACGCCGATGACCGGGAGGCACAGCACGCCGTCCCAGACCTCGAGGATCGGCGTCGACAGCTCGCGGATCGCCGCGCGCTGCTCCTCGATCATCTCGAGCTTGGCCTCCAGATCCTCCTGGTACTCGACCGACCGCTGGCGCTCGCTCTGCAGCGCTTCCACCATGTCGTTGATGCCGGAAAACAGCTCCGCCAGCTCGCTGTCCTCTTCGACCTCGAGCCGCGTCGAATAGTCGCCGAACTCTACGTTTGCGAGCACCAGCAGCGCGTCGGTCACTTTGGCCAGCAGCGCCTGCTCGGCGGCGTCGGGCTCCAATGCGCCCACGTCACCGCGAGTCTCTGGCCGCTCCAGGTCCATGGTTCAATCGTCTCCGGGTTGCCAGGAAGGTGTCAAGGGGCGCAGACGGTCAACGCTTGCTCCGAAATCGAAGCGCCGTGACGCACTTTCCGGCGTCGTCCTCGGCGTACGTGACGCGATCCGTGAGGCGCGTGACCGCGCCCAGGCCGCCGCCGATGCCGCGCCGCCCGAGCAGCTCCATGGGATCGATGGGCCCTCGATCGTTGTGTCCGTCGAGCAGGGCGATGCCGAAGTCGTGAAATGGAGGGCCGCTATCGCGCGCCATGATGCAGACGCCCACACCGCTCTCGGCGTCGTCGACCGCCGCCAGCTCGATCAAGCCCTTCTGGGCGTGCTTGAGGATGTTCCACGCCAGCTCGGAGACGACGATGACCAGCTCCCCGATCGCCTTGGGCGAAAACCCGAGGGAGAAGGCCAGGGAGCGGACGCGCGACCTCGACGCGTAGACGTCGACCTCGTCGCGAATGGAGATTGCGAGTCGCCGCGGAGAGGCGCTGTTCGTCATGTACGTAGGTTGAACGCCGTGGCTCACGTTTCAGTCACGCGCGGCTGCACGCCGGCTCGTTCATCGCGGCCGCCGGCTCGCCGCCTCGACCTCGAGCCGCGCTCGAGCCGACGGACGTACCATTTCAGCGCATCCCGGAGGCTCCGATAGGTGATCACGTCGGACAGGTCGATGCCCATGTGCACGACGGTCTGCGCGATGGTCGGGTTCAACCCGGTGATCACGCACTCGGCCCCGATCAGCTTCGCCGACTTGGCCATGCGGATGAAGTGCTCGGCCGTGCTGGTGTCCATCACTTCGATTCCGGTGATGTCGATGATTGCGCAGCGCGTCTCCTTCGACACGATCGCGTCCAGCAGCTCGCTGGTCATCTCCGCGCTGCGGATCGTGTCGATCACGCCGACCACGGGCAGGCACAGCACACCCTCCCAGACCTCGAGGATCGGCGTCGACAGCTCGCGGATGGTCGCCCGTTGTTCCTCGACCATCGCGAGCTTGGACTCCATCTCCTCCTGATAGGCCAGGCTCCGCTGCTGTTCGTCCTCGAGCGAGTGAATCATGTCGTTGATTCCCATCAACAACTCGGTCAGGGGCCCATCGCCGAGGTCCGACGTCTCCAGGCGCGTCGTATAGTCTCCGAACCCGACGTTCGACAGGGCGAGCAGCACGTCCGCGACGCGAGAAAGCAGCTCGGTCTCGAGGATCTCGTCTTGGTTGTTGGTCATGGTGCTCTGTCCCTATTGCCGCGCCCCGCGTCCATTTGCCGCGCCGTTGCGGGTGGTGGCCTGCACGTAGGTGCTCAACGCATCCCGCAGGCTGCGGTGGCTGCGGACGTTGCTCATCTCCACGCCCATCTGCACGACGTTGCGGGCCACATTGGGGTTCACGCCCGAAAGCACGCAATCGGCGCCCAGGAACGCGACCGAGCGCGCGAGCCGAATGAAGTGATCCGTCGTGTTCGTGTCCATCACCTCGATGCCGGTGATGTCGATGATCACGTACGCCGCGGCGCGATCGACGATGGAGTGCAGCAGCTGATCGGTGATCTCCGCTGCGCGCACACTGTCGAGCACGCCCACGACCGGCAGGCACAGGACTCCCTTCCACACCTCGATGATGGGAGTGGAGAGCTCGCGAATCGCTTCTCGCTGGGTCTCGATCGTCTGGATCTGTTCCTCGAGCCGCGCGAGGTGATCGTCGGCCTCACTGCGCGCTACCTTGAGCGCCTCGACCATCGCGTTGACGCCGAGCGCCAGCGCCCCGAGCGGATGGTCCTCCTCGTAGCGGACGACCGCGCGCTGATCGAGCTGTCCCTCGCCGACCCGCCTCACCACGTCGCGCAGCTCGCGCAGGACCTCACCAATAGCCATGCTCGGGGGGCTCTGTACCGTCATGGTTCCTCCTCTCGCGCCGGCGCCTACGCCGACCGGCCCGATGTCTCGGTTGCCTGGTCCATTGAATCAGCCAGCGCGTCATCCTCCTCGAGGTAGTCGGCCGGCGGGAGCACGTCGAGGTTCTCGAACGCCTGCTCCAGCGTAGACACCGTCGTGACCCCGTGCAGGTCCAGCCGCATCGACTGCAGCGTCATCGCGATGTCGGCGCTCAGCCCGCACAGATACGTCTCGACGCCCATCAGCGACGCCGACGTGGCCAGGCGCGAAAGCACGGAGCACATGTGGCTGTCGAGCAGCCACAGCCCGGTGACGTCCAGGATCAAGCCTCGCGTCTCGGTCTCGTGGATCTCCTGCAGGACGTCCTGGCTCATGTTGGCGGCGTGGTCGTCGCTGATCTCTCCCTGCAGCGGCACGAGCACCAGGTCCCAGATGCGGATGGTGGGTATCTTTGCGAACGTCTCCACTGGTTCTCTCCTATGTCTGGTGCCTCAGGCTGATGCCTCAGGCGCGCAGGGAGACCTCGATGCGTGTCCCGCCTGCGCCTGTCTCGATGGTGAACTGATCGACGACCTGCTTGGTCCCCAGCAATCCCCGACCCAGGCCCGTCTTGCTCCGATAGCCGCCCGACATGATCTCGTCCAGGTTCGGAATACCCGCGCCGCGGTCGGTCGCGCGGACGAGGAGTTGCCGGGGCGCTCTCGTGGGCACGAGCTCGATCGTCCCGCCCGGGGTGTACAGCGCGATGTTGCGCGCCAGCTCGCTCACGACGGTCGCCGCCTTCTGCGAGAAGACGGCGCGTCCACCGAGCGCAGCGCAAATGGCGCGCGCGCGGGTGCGTGCGACGACGATGTCCTGCTCGTGCTCGATCGCGATGGTCTCGGCCGCGAGGTCCTGCTCGTCGCAGAGCGCGCTGAGCTGTTGTCGCAGCTCCGCGTGCGCCTTCGGTCGCAAGAAGACGGCGGTTGCCCGCTCGACGCGCGCGATGAGATCGGGCAGCTCTTTGGTCGTGCTCGGTCTCCCGCGCAGCCCGACCTCTCGCGCGCTGCGTCGCAGCACGGCGCGCGCGTTCACGGCAGACAGATGGCGGCAGAGGATCTCGAGCAAGCGCTCGTCGACTGACACGCCGGCGCTCGTGTCCCGCTTCCGCCTCGCGGGCACGTCTCCGCTGCGAATTGATTCGCTCATGGTCGATGCGTCGCTATCAGCGCGCGCTCAGCGCACGCTGCCGCCTTCGGCGGCTCGAGCTGGTTCCCCTTCCAGCAACGGCGTGGAGCAAGAGTAGCGCTCGGTGGCCACGCGTGTCCAGCACAACTCCGGGACAGCCTATCGCGTTGAACGGGAGGCCAGATTCTTGGCCGAGGCCAGATTTCTGGCCCGGACCGCCTTCGCTCCGCGGGAGCCTCAGAATTGATTGAGCCCATCGCTGGGAAGGAGGTACGATCGATTCGACAACGATGGTCACTGCATTTTGGGGGGACGAGAAATGAGTGAACGTTTGACCCGCGGCTACGCGATCCAGCAGATCGCGGACTACATAGACAGGACCTACGACGCCGATGCGCGCGCGCGCCTTTATGAGGCAATACCGGGCGAAGTTCGGACTATGTTGCCCGACTTGAAACCGACCGCCTGGTATCCATGGGAATTCAATGCCGGCATGTTGAGGGGCGTTGCGTCCATCGGAAGCGACGAGGCATCGGTCTACGCCGAGTTGGTGAAGTGCGGTGAGTCGATCGCGACCGAGGCGACGAACACGTTCTTGCGCTTCCTGATGAAGATCCTCACACCCACGGTCTTCGCGAAGAAGGTGCCCGACTTTTGGCGACGGGACAACAAGAGTGGAGCCCTGTCGTCGGATACCTCGGAAGCATCGGAGGGAAGGATCCGCATGTCGCTGTCGGATGTGGGCGGCTATGACCACATCGGCGCTGCCACCGTCGGCTGGATCACCTTCGGGATGAAGGCGACTGGGAAAGACGTCACGGTGGAACAGTCAGGTTGGTCACTCGACAATCCTGCGCCGGAGCGAGTGGACTACACTATTACCTGGAGCGTATGAGGAGAATGAGGGGGACAGGTTCTTCCCCTTGAGTTGAAATTCGGCGCAGACGCGGAGAGCCCCAGTCAGGCGCAGGGTCCCGGCCGGCACACCGATGTTCGTGATGTTCGTGAGGTTCGCCTGCGCGAGCAGTATGCTCCTGCGGCGCGTCTGCATTGGCCGGCCTCACAGCTCGTGCAAAGAGCCGCAGGGGACTGGGCGCGGTCGGCCGAGATGGTGGTACAGGAACGCGGTTGAAGAGCGCATCGCCCCCATGGGCCGTGCGCTCCTCAACCGGCTCGGGAGCACGAATATCGCAGGGCGGAAGTCGCTATTGGAGTAGCACTGGCAGCGAATGAACGCCGCGCATCGCAGGGTTCGGCACCCACTGCGGCTCCCCACCGCGCAGGGCATCTCGGTCCAGCCGCATGGCGGGAAAGCGCTGAACGAGCTTGCTCAGCACCGAGGTTGCCTCCTTGCGCGCGAGAGCGGCACCTATGCAAAAGTGGGGACCATATCCGAGGCCGAGATGGCGCTTCGCATTGGCGCGGGAAAGGTCGAGCCGGTCGGGGTTCGCGAACTGCTCCGGGTCACGGTTGGCTCCGTACACCATGCACAGCACGCGTTCACCCTGACGGATCTGCACCCCATCTATCTCGACATTGGCCAATGCATCGCGCACCAAGCTCACGGCCGGCCCATCAAAGCGCATTAGCTCCTCGACGGCATTATCGATCAAATCGGGGTTCGAGCGAAGTGCCTCCAGCTGGTCCGGGTGTCGCAGAAGCGCCAGCAGGCCGTTGCCGATGAGGTTCGACGAGGTCTCGAAGCCACCCGCCACGAGGGTTACGCACATTGCTAGGAGCTCGACCTCCGTAAGTGTTGGCGCGGCACGTTGAGTCGAGATCAAGACGCTGAGTAGGTCATCGCCGGGCTGGGCGCGTCGTTGCTCGATCACCTTTGCGAAGTACGTGCACGATTCGCGTAGGCTCGAGTGTGCCCGTCGAACAACCTCTTCGCTTGCAACGCCACCAGCGAACAGTCGAAACATGTCTCCGGTCCAGACCTTGAATCGCTCGGCATCCTCAAGAGGTAATCCGAGCATCCGGCAGGTGACCAGACCTGGCAGCGGTACGGCCACCTCGGCGAGGATATCTGCTCGTTGGCCGAGACGACCGATTAGATCTTCGGCCAGCTCTTCGATCGATCGGTGAAGGCGATCGACGTTGTGGGGGCGAAACGCTTCTGCGACCGAGGCACGCAGCTTGGTGTGTAGAGGACGATCTGCAAACACCATCCACTGCAGGACGAACTCGCTGCACCAGGCGAGTTCCGGCGCCACCGCCTCGGTCGCCGGAGCGGCGATGGAGCCGCTCCGGGCGACGGAAAAGTCCTCGCTTCGGACTACATGCTGCACGTGTTCGTACCTGGTCAGTACCCAAGCTCGGATGTCGGGATGCCAATACAGCGGAGCCTCGCTTCGCATGCGGTGCAGCGTCGGACTCGGGTCAGCGTAGAAAAGATCGCTCGTGATATCGTAGGTAGAAGCGCTCATCGTCTCTCTCCTTTCAGGCACCGAGGGTCGTCGGCAACACGGCCAGATTGCGTGCCGCCTCTCTCCGCGGAGTACGCTCGGCGTAGATCGCCGGGGCGAGGATGTGCACGCTGCAGGTGAACCGGCCCCCTGGAGCGTGGCTCATCGTCGGCCGCCTCCTCTAGGCCGCCAGGGTGAGGTCAGTGACCCGGTCCACCATGGCGCCGAGCATGTCCCAGGCTTCGTCCACGATTTCCTTGAGACGCAGGTAGGTCTTCGCGCTCTGGTTCTGCAGCAGGTCGACGCCGAGCGCGGCGTGCTCGCTGTCGGCTTCGATGTGGACGTCGAAGTACTCGGTGTTCACGTAGCGCGCGAGATGAGGCTTCGCGAGCTGGTGGTAGGCGATGCTGGCGTGCTCGATGACCAGGTGGATGATCGCCACCTTCTCGATGTTGTCGAGCATCAGCATCTGATACGGGAACCAGCTGGTGATCGCCTCCAGCGCGGGATCGCGCATCGCCGGCGGGGAGGGATCTTCGAGGGCGCTTCGCCCGTCGTCCTCGCGGTTGGCGTGCAAGACCTCGTGGCCCACCTCTTCTTGCAGGTGTTTGAAGAAGATCGGCTCGTAGAACGGATCGCGACAGGTCGCCTGGCGGGTGAAGAGCAAGGTCTGGTTGCCGTCGACCCAGATCTGGAGCGCGTCCAGGAACGTCCGGCGCTTGATTGGATCCTCGAGCGTTCCGTCGCGCATGATCGAGAAGATCCGTTTGCCGTGGAACTCTTGTAGGCGTGCCTCGTTGTGCGCTACGAGCTGGTCGAGGTCGTATTCGTCGGCGGCGAACACGACGAGCGGCGTGGTTGGCTCGGTATACAGGCCCTCACCGAACTGGACCGAGAGGGCGTAAAGGCCGTCGGGGCCGCCGACGAAGCCGTGCTCACAGCCGGCTGGGACGACGACGACGTCCCCCTCTCGGAGTGACTGAGCCTTCTGCCCCAGCAGCTGACCGGAGCCGCGGTAGAAGATCATCATCGATTGGATCGGGTGGACGTGCGGCTCGAGCACCTCCTGAGGCGCGAGCGCGACCCAGCTGATCGAAAGCTCGGACGCGGGCGGCATGAATCGCTTCAGCAGCTCCTGCCAGCGGAAGTCTCGAAGCTCGCCGACGCTGTGCTGCTTGCCGCCCTGCTCGACGGAGTGGATGGCCGGGATCGAGGAGCGATCCACGATGAAGGCGTTCCGTTGTTGGTCGTTCATGGTTTAGGTCTCCGCTCGATGAGAAACGTTCGTCAGCCACTGGTGTGGATCGTCGCAACGCCCGTGCACGTGGTCCGCGTAGCGAGCTTTGAGCCGGCTCGCGATCGGACCGGGCGTTCCCGCACCGATCGCGCGGCCATCTACCTGCGTAACGGGCGTCACCTCCGCGGCGGTTCCCGTGAGGAACACTTCGTCGGCGCAGTAGACCTCGTCGCGCGTGAGCGGCCGCTCCGTCACCAGCAGGCCTTCGCTCTCGGCGATCGTCCAGATCGTCGCCCGCGTGATGCCCTCGAGCGCGGAGGTGGTCGGAGGTGTTGCGACGGCGCCGTCGCGAACGATGAAGATGTTCGCGCCGCTGGCCTCCGCGACGAAGCCCTGTGCATCGAGCAGGAGCGCGTCGTCGGCGCCGCAGGCCCGCGCCTCCTGCAGGGCCATGATCGAGTTCATGTAGTTGCCGTTGGCCTTGGCCTTGGTGAACACGCTGTTCGGGTGGTGTCGCGTCAGCGAGGAGGTGCGCAGGCTCAGGCCGCGGGCGGTCGGCGTCCCCGCCGGGTACGCGCTTTGCCATCCCACCGCGAGGATGATGACGTGCGTCGAAAGCGCGTGGCGGTGCAGGCTCAGACCGGTGACGCCGTCGCAGAACACGAATGGGCGAAGATAGGCTGACTCCAGCCGGTTGCGCCTGAGCACCTCCTGTTGGGCCTCATCGAGCTGATCGCGCTCGAACGGGATGGCCATGTTCAAAATGTGCGCCGAGCGAAACAAGCGGTCGGTGTGGTCACGAAGACGAAAGACCGCGAGACCTCGGGGCGGGGGATAGGCGCGCAGCCCCTCGAAGACGCCGACGCCGTAGTGGTGCGCGGTGACGTGCATGGTGGCCTCGCGCCACGGCACGTAGTCGCCGTCGAGCCAGACGACGTGCTCGGGTGTCGGTGGGATCAGCATGTCAGTTTCGGCTCTTCGTGATGTGGGCGACGCGCGCCGTCATGGTCTCGAACATGTCCCACGCCTCGTCGAGCACGCGGTGGAGGCGGCGGTACGCCTTCGGCTCGTGTCCTCGCAGCAGCCCGATACCCATCTCGGTGTGATGCTCGTCGTGCGTAGCGTGGACGTCGTGATAGTCGGCGCTGCCTTCTCCGCCGAGCCCCCGCTCTCGCGCCAGGGTGTGGAAGTGGTGTCCGGCGGCCTCGAGCACGAGGTGGACGAGGACGGTCTTGTCCACGTTGTCGACCAGATACATCCGATGTGCGAACCAGCTCGCGGTCGCGGTCAGGATCGGGTCTTTGATCCGCCGCTGCTTGTCCGCGCGTTCTGCCAGCAGCTCGTCGTGGCCGAGCTCGTCGCGAAAATGCTCGAGGAAGACCGGCGCGTAGGCCTGGTCGCGGCACGTGGACTGCCGGCTGAAGATGATCAACTGGAACGTCTGTGAGATTACCTCGATGCAATCCATGAACGTGGCGCGTTGCTCCGCGGACTCGAACGTGTCGTCGCGGATGATCGGGAAGAACGGTCCGTTCATCCATTGCTGGATGCGGCGCTGGTTGTGCGCGAGGAGTCCCTGGAGCGTGGCCGCTTCGCCGGCAGCGTCGGCCCCGCCGTCGAACTCCAGCACGACGGCGCAGAGGCCTTGTGGACCCACGCGCTCGAGCCCGTACTCGCATCCCGCGGGGATGGCGACGACGTCATCCTGTTTCACGGTCTGGCGCAGCGCTCCCGTGAGCTCGGCGGAGCCGTCGTGCACGATGAGCAGCACGTCTCGCGGGGGCGTGCACGCAGGCAATGTCTGGCCTTCTTGCAGGCGCGCCCAGGAGAACGAGACGTTCTCGGGGGACGGCAAGAAGCGCTTCAGCAGAGCGTGCGCGTGAAAGACCCTCCCGGTGGCGCTGACCTGCGGCGACTCGGGGGGCGAAGGGATGTCTCTGTAGTTGAATACCTGGACTTCC
>OBJO01000402.1_pt1 | contig 19511 bp, 17 predicted proteins | sample 1481741 | NCBI WGS metagenome assembly OBJO01 (sample SAMN06140803, study PRJEB22556) | human gut metagenome | host: Homo sapiens | place: China: Beijing | collected 2014 | reverse complement strand
CGATCGCGTCACGCCGCGCGGCGATCTCGTGCCGCTGCCGGATCGCGCCGCCTTCCGCCCCGGCGGCACCTTTCCAGGCTTGCATGACAGCGATCCTTTCGTGGATCTCGATGATCGCGTGGGTTACTACATCGCCGGTGAGTGGCGCCACGAGAATCATGTGAAGTTCGTTGCCGCGCGTTACGACAATCGCGCCGATCCGCTTGCATTCGCGGACGGTCAGGCGGGCTGGCGCACACGCTTCGAGATGCTTGGCGCGCATTACAAACCGGCGCGCGAAACCGACATTCTGTTTCAGTACGCGAGCGGCAATACGTTTGTCGGGCGGTACGGTTCCATTTACAGCGCGGACAATGATTTTTCCGCCTGGTATCTGCTCGCAAGTCATCATCTTGGTGCGCACCGGTTGAGCGCGCGCGTGGAAGGTTTCGAAGTGACGGATGAAGATCCGAACGCGCTTGACGACAACCGCGAGGACGGCAGCGCGTGGGCGATTGCGTGGCAATACCAGTGGACCGACGAGTTGCAGGTCGCGACGGAGTGGCTTGAAGTCGACAGTCGTCGCCCGGAACGCGCGTTGATCGGTTTGCCTGCAAACACCGTCGAACGCCAGTTTCGTCTCGCGTTACGCGCCACGTTCTGAATCCGGCGCGATTCGGCATTCACGGACCACACGCACGTCATGGAAAATGAACCGCAGCATCGCACCGCGCAATTTACGGTAAACACCGGAACGCAAGCGGCGGCGACTGCGGCCAGCCTGTGAACTGGAAATCATCACTTTCACGTTATCGGATGCCGATGAACAAACTGCAGTTCATTCCGCTTGCGCTTGCCATTCCACTGCTCGGCGGCTGCGCGGCCACCATCAAGCCGCCGATGGACCCTGAGGATCCGCGCCCCGCATACATTCTCGATCACGGTCGTCATACGACGCTCGTCGTGGTCGACACCGGCGGACGGCCGGTGCGCTACGCGTTCGGCATGTTCGGCACATACGGAAATGGCGACATCGGTTTCTTCCGCGGCATGGGCGCGCTGCTCGTACCAGGGTCCGGCACGCTCGGCCGTCGTGTACTTGAAGGATCACCGACACCGGACAACATCCTCGAGAATGTCGGCGTGAGTGTGGAAGAGATGTACTGCATCGCGGTTTCCGGCGAACTGTCGAACCGTCTGCAACGCATCCTCAACATGGTGTTCGAGGAAAATCTCGCCAGCGCGACGTACAACGCCGGATGGAACCTGGAATTCGTCGAACATCCCGAGGATTACTGGTTCGGCAGCACGTCGAACCAGGCCGTCGAAAAATGGCTGGTCGAACTCGGCGCCGAAGTCAGCGGCGTCACATCCTTCGCGAACTGGAAAGTCGAGCAGTTGCCGGGCGCGGCGCCGGAAGTGTGTGTTGATAAAGAAGAAGCGACGAATGAAAGATAATGTCGGTTGCGGATTCTGTTGATGGGTTTTGTCTTTATTTCCTGTTTTTGCTCTTGCTTTTGCCTTTGCTCTTACTAGCCACTAGTCACTCATCACTCATCACTTCTTTCAAATACTGTTCATCCTCTCTTCGATCGTCCTTCTGCGCAGATCCTGAAAATCCGGTGCCGGAACGCCGCTGCCGCCAGCGGGCGCGAGTATCAGCAAGCCGGCGGGTTTTTCCGGCGGCACAATCGTTGTGGTGGCGAGCGTTTCGCAATTGATGATCGCGAGCGCAATCAGGCCGAGATCGCACACCATGTTGACCGCGAAGTCGCGCGGCACGCGCCAGTCGAGTTCGACCGCCGGCAGCCAGCGTTCATGCATGCGCTCGACATAGTGATGCGCCCGACCGAGCGCCGGCAGTGCGTTCGCATCGGCGGGCGGCTCCCAATGCGGCGCAGGCGCCATGCCTGCCTCGTTCGCGTTCACGAACGGCGTGAACGCCAGCCCCGCCACGACAAGCAATATGATCCGAACGTTCATGCGTTCTCCCCTTGTGCGCCGCTTCTTCATCTTCGCCCTGTGGCGGCGCGCTGCGTCATTATCGAGCCGCAGCCTCGGTGAATACCACCAGTCGGCGGCCAAGTTCAGAATTTTTCCTTTATCCGTGCAATAACCAATGCAAACGGCGGGCCAGCCCGGAGCGCACGCGATCTCGCCGCTTGGGGCTGTGGAATCGCCCGATCCGGTCCCATTGGCGGGAAAACTCGTCCCGGTTCCGACGGTTTGATGGTGTCCGCCGGACACTCGCGGACACCGGCGTACGGGCGTCAGTCGACCAGAAGCACGCGCTTGCCCGTCGTCTCGCCGGACTCCAGGGCGCGGTGCGCGCCGGTCACATCCGTGAACGCATGGGCCGTTACCGGCAAGGGCCGGATACGGTCGTCGTTCGCCCAGCCGAGAAGCTGCTGCATGGCGCGCGCAAGAACGTCATGGCGATGGGTCATGAAGGAGAGATTGAACGCAAGCACGCTGCGGTTCGCCTGCGTCATGTGCAGCGGATTGAAGCGCGGCGTGCGCAGCCAGTCACGCGCGAGTTTCGGCCACGGCGCGCGACCGTGACCTTTGCGGAACATGGAATGGAAGCCGTAAACGACGAGCTTGCCGCCGTTTGCCAGATGCGCGTAGCTGTCGCCCAGCGTTTCGACGCCGTTGGCATCGAGAATCACGTCATAGCCTTCCGGCGCGAACATCGCCGCGGTCGCCCAGAGATCTTCGCCGGACTTGTCGATCACGCAGTCCGCACCGAGCGCTTCAACCGCCGCCACCTTGTGAGCGGCGCCAACCACGCCCGCGACCTTGCAACCAGCAAGCTTGCCGAGCTGCACCAGCGCCTGACCTACGCCGCCGGCCGCGGAATGCACGAGAATTTTCTGATCCATGCGCGGATGCGCGAGTTCGAACAACGCGTACCACGCCGTCAGAAATGCGGCGGGAAATCCGGCCGCCTGCGTGACCGACCAGTGATACGGCACGCGAAACACCTGCGCGCGGGGCAGGACGACTTTCGATTGATACGCGTTGAACAGCGTCACGCCCATGACGATCGCGCCCGGCTCAAGATCGCGTACGCCCTTGCCGATGGCGGCAACCGTACCCGCGACTTCGAATCCCGGTGTGATGGGATAACCGATGAATTCCTTCGCGGACGCATAAAGGCCCATGCGCGTGATGCAATCGGCGAAGTTCACGCCGATGGCTTCGACATCGATCAGCACTTCGCCGGCCGCGGAAACAGGATCAGGTACGGTTTCGATTTCCAGACGATCGTAACCGCCGGGCGAACGGATGGTGATTCTCTGCATGTCAGGCCGGATCCGGCGACACGCGCGCGTCGGTGTCTTCCAGCGCGCCGGCGCGCACGGCGTCGCCCAATGTTTCGCGCAGATGATCAACCACTTCATCGAGGTTGCGCGCGTTTCTGCCGAGATCGACAAGTGTCAGAAAGAACAGTGGACGGCTTTCGATGACAACGCGCGCGGTTTGCGCGTCGCGCGCTTCGACGCGTGCCGTCACATGCTCGCCGAAACTCTCCCATGACAAGCCGGTGATCGCTTCGACAACATCATCATCCGCCTTACGAATGCGTGCCTTGCGAAGACTCGCAAGTGCGGCGACGCAGGCCTGCCTCGCGCTTGTTGCATCGACCGGAACATCCACGCGCACGCGCGGACGCACCGGCAACATGCGGCCGCCATTTTGTTCCTGCACACGTCGATCCGCGCGTCGCAGCCACCACGTCATGAACGCACCGAACAGCACGCCCGATGACAGTCCGATCGCGACGCCGATCCATGCATTCGCCGGCGCGGACGCGAAGTGCATCCGCGTGTAAACGACACTCATCGCAAGACCGTAGAAAAGCGTCGAGAAAAGAAAAATCCGCAGGTATTTGTGCTTCACGGCGCCCCCTCGCATTCACTCCCGGCGCAGTGTACTGGAGAGAACCGCGAGGCTCACGCTTCGTCGTCAGGCAATGCGGTTGCGTAGGCGCTGTGATAAATGCCGAGCACGATGACGAGCACGGCGGCGAGGATGGGACCGAGCAGAATGCCGGCGGCGCCGAACATGACAATGCCGCCGAGCGTGCTGACGAGAATGAGCAGATCGGGAAGCCTGGCCTGACGGCCGACGACGATCGGGCGCAGCACGTTGTCCACCAGCCCGATAATCACCACGCCCCAGACGATCATCGCGATACCCCAGCCGGTGGCACCCGTGATGAAAAGGTAGAGTGCCGCGGGCGCCCACACGAGCGCGGCGCCGAGTCCCGGAATCGCGGAAAGAATCAGCACGATCGCACCCCAGAACGCCGCGCCATGAATACCGGCCGCCCAGAAACCGAGCCCGACAAGAATTCCCTGCAACAGCCCGATGACGAGAATGCCTTTCAGCGCCGCGCGCGTCACCGTGAAACCGCGTTCGACGATCATGTCGCGATCTTCCGCCTGCAAGGGCACGTAATGCTTCGCGCGACGCAGCCACTCGGGGCCGTCCACGAGAAAGAAAAACATCGCATAAATCATGATGAAGGCGTCGAGCAGGATTCCGATCGTGCTTTGCGTGACATCCGGAATGCTGCCGACCAGAAACTTTCCCGTCGCACTGACGCCCTGCCCGATCTTCTCCAGAATGGTGCGACGATACGGCGCGATTTCCTCCGCGAACGGCACCCACTCCGGCAGTCCGCCGACCAACGGCGAGTTGCCCTGCAACTGTTCCTTGATCCACGGCATCACACGCTGACTGACCTGCACGGCTTCCGCGGTCACGAGGCCGAGCATGGCGAGCACGGGAATGCCCGCGGCCAGCAATGAAACGAGAACGACAACGACGGCGGCGAGCCGCTCACGCCCGCCGAAACGTTTCACCGTCCAGCAATGCACGGGAAACACCAGCGCGGCGAAAACTGCGGCGAGAAAAAGTGCGGTGAGAAAACCGCGGATCATGTTGAAAAAGACCGCGGCCACCGCGAACAACAGCAGCAACACGAAGAACCGGCGAAAACGTTCCTCGAATTTGCCGTTGTGATTCATGCGCATCTCACATCACGCGGCGGCGCCCGTTCAAGCGCCGCCGCACGATGCTCAGTTCTCACGCTTGCCTTTGGCGGCGGTGCTTGTCCAGCCGACGCGCGTGGATGTCTTCTTCAGCGACGGCATGCGTGGCCCGCGCGAAGCGGCGCCCTTGGTTTTCTTCTGCGAAACACTGGCATTCACCGCGGCACTGCCATTGTCGCGCGCGGACGCTTTTTTCGTGTTGATCTTCTTTGACGCCTTGCCTTGCCGGCGCTGCTTTTCAACCGCGGCAACGCGCGTTTTCGCGCCGGCTTTTTTCGCGGTCTTCCTTGCAGTCGCTTTTTTTCCTGTCGCTTTCCTTGCCGTGGATTTTTTTGACGCGGCTTTTTTACCCGCGGATTTCTTCGCACTCGTTTTCTTCACTGGCGCTTTCTTCTTTGCACCGGCTCGGGCCGCGGCTTTCTTCGCTGTCTTCTTCGTTGTCTTTTTGGCGGCCTTCCCGCCGGTCGCCTTTTTCGCGAACGCTTTTTTCTTCGCGACCGAGCGCGATTTCGCCGACGCTTTCTTCGCCGTGCGTTTTTTCGGCGCGGCCTTTGCCGATGCCTTTTTCTTTGCAACGCGCGTTGATGCTTTCTTTGCCGTCGCTTTGCGCGCGCCCGCTTTCTTGCCGCTCGCCTTCTTGCCGCTCGCCTTCTTGCCGGCGGTTTTTTTCGCAGCCGATTTTTTTACCGGCGCCTTCTTCGCGCCGGCTTTCTTCGCGGCGCGCTTGCCGGACGCTTTCCGTGGCGTTGTCTTGCGGCGGGTTGCGCCTTCACGTGTCAGGCCGGACTGCAACTGTGAACGCGCTGCCGCCCTGTCCTTGAAGTTGTCGCCTTCGAGCGCGACGTTCCATGTATCACCGTCGGCCGAGGTTTCCAGTTTGAAGCGATAACCGCCGTCGAGATTGAAGTCGTACGTAAGCCGCTGCCATGCATCGCCCACGCGCGCGGTCATCACCAGCATGCGATCAGCGAAACCGCCACGGAAAATGCGCGCGGGACCGCCCTTGCTGTCGAACCAATGCATTTCATAGGTATCGCTGGGTTCGTCGTAACGAAACACACCATGACCGGAGAAATGCGTGCCGTCATCGAGTTGCTGGTCGTAGTCCTGCACGATCGCGAACCCGTCCAGCGCCACGCGTCCGTCGGTGGTGGCACGGGCCTTCTTCGCTTCATCGTTCCAGTAAGAGGGATGCATGCGCTCGGGACCGGCGAAATGGCCGGCGAGCTTTTCAAGTTCGCGATGCTCGCGAACAGGTTCTGGATTTTCCATCGGTTCACCTCCGGGTGTCAGGAGACGAACTAAACCACTATCGGCGGGCGGGAAAAAATACCGGGATTAATCTACCTACGCGCTTGCGTGGAGAAGATGCAATGAATCATCGGGCGGGCGCTCGCTCGAGATCCGCTTTCATGACATCGAGATTGCGCTCGCACAGCGCGCGTTCCTCCGCGCCCGGCGTTTCGCCGGCGGCGTCCTTCCCGCCGGGAGGCGGCGCGAGCACGATGTGAAAATCGGGTTCGCCACCGCGCCGTTCCAGCGTTTCGGCGTGCCGGTTCTTCCAGGCTTCCATGATGGGGCGCGCTTTCGCGTCGAATCCCTGGAAGCGGTTCACGCAGGCCTGATGCAGCATGAGTATTCCGGTGACGCGTTCCAGTTCCGCGTTCATCTTCGCGCTCGCGACCTCTGATTGCGCCGCGCTGTCCGGTGATTCCGCCTCGACGGCGACTTCGGTTTCAGCGGAATCGTCCGCGCGCCACTTTTCGAGCAGCGCCGGTCCGAACGCGAGGCCGACGACGATCGCCACGACCAGGATCGCGAGCAGGATTTCGGTACGACGCATGGCTTGCCTCCGCTTCATCGGGAATTCGAAAGACGCAAGGTCTTTGACCGGCACGCGCGTGAGTAATTCCGCGGCGCCGCACTTTTCATGGTCACATGGAAAACGCGGCGTGTGAAAGAGTGTTTTCCACGACGGGGAAACGCTCCATGCGAACGGGAATCCGGGTGAAAACCATCATATTCGCCATGTGACGCCCAGCCGCAAGCCACCCTGGTAGATCCGCAACGCGCCGTCAAAGCGGCTAGTGTGCACATCGGCGTCAAGGTAATGCAGGCCGTAATCCGCCCACAGGCCGAGATTCTCCCAAGGCAGGTATTCAAGACCGATACGCGCAGTGGCGACGACAGGTGAAATATTCTTGAACTTCGCTTCGAACCAGCCGACGTGCGCGCTGACGCGCCAGCGCGGCGTCGCCATCGCGCGAAGATCCACACCGAAACTCGGCGCCGGAATGTATTCCGTCACTTCGGTTTCCGCCACCATGCTCGGCGCTTCGCCGTCGATGCCGAGCAGCAGTTCGATCGCCGTGTGCAGACGAAAGTCCATGTAGCCGACGCGAAATCCAAGCGCCCAGGTTTCGCGCGCGATAGGCCAGTACGTGTAATGAAACTCGAATGCCTGCAGCGCGAGCTCGCTTCGCACGGTCGAGTCGAGTGCGAACGTTTCTTCGCCGAAGACGATGTCGCGATTCAGCCGTCGCGTGCCGCGGTATTCCTCGCGAAAGAAATTCAGACCGAACTCGTGACGTTTCCATGGCCGCCAGTCCGCGCCGATGAACTCGATGACCTGCCGGTCTTCGAGTCCGAGTTCCTTGTCGAAATCAATGTCAGTGCCGCGCCCGCCGTCGGGATCATCCCTGCGTATTTCCGTGTCGAAACGCGTCGCGAAGCCGCCGACGCGAATCGCGAATTGATCAAGCAATTCCACCGCCGCGATGGCTTCGGCAGGCAAAAGCAATGCGACTATCGCTGCGAACCATGACGCGCGAATTGCCGTGCGCCGGCTGCGCCGCGTCTTCCGTGAATTATTCCGGCAATAATTCATGTTCCCTAGAGCTGTCCCTTGATGGGCAGCAGCGACATGAACTGCGCAAGCACGCGGTCCCACCAGCTGGTTTCCGGTTCGGTGTCGAGAAAGACCACGCCGTTTTCCGTCTGCGTGCGCCAGCGCACTTCGCCGTCATCAAGCACGATGCGGTAACTGTTAACGGGCAGCATGCCCTGCTCGATCATGTCCGCGACCTGCGCCGCGAGCTTCGTGCTCTCAACAATGACGCCCATCTCGGTGTTGATGAGCAGGGAGCGCGGATCGAGATTGAATGAACCGACGAACACGGCGCGCCGGTCATAGACCAGCGCCTTGGAATGCAGCGCCGCTTCTGATTCCGAAGCGAGCACGGTCATGTGTCGCTGTTCGGCGAGCGCGTCAGGACGAAGTTCGTAAAGATCGACGCCGGCTTTCACCAGCGGCGCTCGAAAACCCATGTAGCCCGCGTGCGCGGCGACAACATCGTTGGTCGCCAGCGAGTTGGTGAGCACCTTCACGTCAACGCCGCGCTCGACAAGACTGCCGAGCAACTCGACGCCGCTTTCACCGGGAACGAAATACGCGGTCTCGATAAGCAGTTCTTCACGCACGCCGTTGGTGGTGTCGAACAGGAACTCCGCGAGACGCGGCTGGCCTTCTCCCGTGACCTTGTGCGGACTGTCATACACCACGTACGACTGACCCCAGACGAACGCGTCGCGCTGGCTCGCAAGACGTTCGCGTTTCGCAGCCTTCCCGACGTCTTCACGAAACGGCGGATGCGCGGACTCCGCGAGCCATGCATCAAGAAACTCCAGCAAGCCGCGCGCGTCTTTCGCGCTGTGGTGATCGCCTTCAAGTGTTTCGACGGGATACGCCCACCCGCTGTTCCAGTAGGCATCAAACATGGTCGACAGATCGTCGACGACGGGACCGACCGCGAGAAGATCGAGATCGCGGAAATTCGATGCTTCATCGACAGCGAAATAATTGTCACCGATGTTGCGTCCGCCGGTGATCGCGATCGCGTTGTCCGCGATCATCACCTTGTTGTGCATGCGGTGATTGAGCCGTGCACCCTCCAGCAGCCAGCCGGCGATACGCAGATCGCGCCGCGCGAACGGATTGAACAGGCGCACTTCGATCCGCGGATGAGCGGCGACGATGTTGAACGTCACCGTGTCGCCTTCGGTATGAATGTCGTCCAGGAGCAGGCGCACGCGCACGCCGTTTTCCGCCGCGCGCATGACATCGCGCAACAGCATGCGTCCGGTCAGATCGTCTTCCCAGATGTAATACTGCAGATCGAGCGTGCGCTCGACGAGGCCGGTGAAAGCACTGCGCACCAGAAATGCGTTCGCACCCGCGACCACGGGAATGAATCCTGATTTGCCGGGGTGCGCGTCGACCTCGGCCTTGAACATCGCATCAAGTTCCGTGCCTGATGAGTCGGCGAGCGCCCAGGAAGGCGCGCGATCGACGTTCGTCGGCAGACTGCTGCACGCACACAGCAGCAGAACAATGCAGGGAATGAATCGCCGTGCGGACAAAAGCGCGTTCTCCGTGGAATCCTTCTCCGCAGAGTACCGTTGCATGAAGTGAAAACATCTCAGGTGTTCATGGCAGTATGCTTCCTTGAAATCAGCCACCCGGGAGCGTGTCTTATGCGTAGAACAATCCGGCTTCTGCCGCTGTTGCTGCTGGTCGCGGTCACGACGTCGTTGAACGCCGCCGATGAAAACGGCGCGATGGAATTCGATCGCTATTACATGGTTTTCCTGTATCGCGGCGATCATCCGCCGCAGCTTGACGAGAAAGCCGCACAGGATTTGCAGGCGCAACACCTGCGACATCTGGAATCACTCTGGGAGGACGGTTACGCGCTCATCGCCGGTCCGTTCGGCGGCGGAGCGAATGAACCGTTGCGTGGCATCGTGCTGTTTCGCGGTGATCTTGAAGCGACGAAAGTGCGCGAACTTGCCGAAGCCGATCCCGCCGTCAAGGCAGGACGTCTGAAAGTGAAAGTCTTGCCGTGGTTCACCGGCGCCGGTTATCTCGCGTTTCCGAAATCACCGGAGTCAGTGGGCGAGTCACGTTGATCATCACACCGATGTGACGAGTTCGGCGAAGCTGAAAATTCCGTGGCGGCGGTGAGTGGAATCCGGGAAACGTTGAAAGAGATGCCGGCGTCAGACCGTCGATCCGGTTTCGGCGTTTCATTCAAGCCGCGGAACGGCGTAATCCATTATTAAAAAAAAGGCCCCGGACCAGGTCCGGGGCAGGTTTCGAGGGGATGGCAAGGGGGAGTTTGCAGTTTCATCCCGCCGGTCGACCGTGCCGGCGTCAGGGTGCGCGGAAAAGATCCTGACGGATCACCTGCGCCCAGTCCTCGAAGATGCGCGTCAATTCGATCGTGTTGTAAACAGGACTCGCGGTGCGCAACAGACCGATGTCGCGGCCCCGCACCCGGTCATGCAATTCAAGCACCTGCTCGCCGGTGACGGCGTCGCGGAAAACGAGATGCACCGTGACGTGACCGACGCTGCGCGTGTACGTCGCACCCGGGCGCGCCAGCGGGGCCGGCGCGTTCAGGTAGACGTCCACCAGCTTCGGCGTGATCCGCAGCACGCCGGAACCGGCCTGCTCGACAACGTTCACATGACCGCCAAGCTCAAGCTCCTGACGAAACGCGGGATCAAACAGTTCCGCGACCTCCTCGGCCACGCGCTCACGTTCGGACTCCGACATGGGCAGGCGTGAACCCGTATGGCTCGGCTCCCAGCTCTCGTCGAACTCCACGACGACCGGATCAACCATCACGCGATCGTACCGGGAGAGATCGAAGTTCTTGCCCTCGGCGAGATCCGACGCGTTCGGTGACGCGCCGCCGCCCGCGCAGGCGCTGAGCAGCGTCGCCAATCCGGCTATGAAACCCAGCAACACAATATTCCGTTTACCGTGCATGTGATTTACCTCCGTTGATGACCGCCCGGCATCTCGCCGGCGGGTGTTCTCGATGGCAAGCCGCAGGAGTGTCTGCGTCGTGCCGAATCCGCGTGCTGTGCCGTGGCGATTCCTGATCCGCGAAACGACGGACAGCGTCTGGTTGCCCGTTAATCCGGCAAGCACCGGGTGAGGTTCAAAGCGCGAAAAACGCGACCTTTATGGCATTGCGGAAACGCGTCGCATGCAGGAGGACGTAGCAGCCTTTCCGAATCCCGAGGTTGACGCCTTCGCAACGCTTCGCCCTTCGCGCAGTCCATCCTTCGTGGAAGTACATGAAGAAGAAACCGCCGTATTTATCGTTGCATCCAGGGCAGATTCCTTAATCCCGCCTCCCGATCAGCGTATCCTGTGCGCCTGCAACTCATTCCGACACAGGCGCCGCATGTCCGACCATAGTTCCGATTCGAATTCCGCTGCAAATCCCGCCGACACCGTCCGCTTCAAGGACCTCGGTCTGCCCGAGACATTGTTGAAAGCGCTGGACGCCGTCGGCTATGAAACGCCCTCGCCCATTCAGGCGCGCACCATTCCGCACCTGCTCGAAGGCCGCGACGTGCTCGGCCAGGCGCAGACGGGCACGGGCAAGACCGCGGCCTTCGCGCTGCCGTTGCTCGCGCAGATCGATCTGAACCGCGCCGAACCGCAGCTGCTCGTGCTCGCGCCGACGCGTGAACTTGCCATCCAGGTCGCCGAAGCCTTCCAGCGCTACGCCGCGTTCATGCCGGGCTTCCACGTCGCGCCCGTCTACGGCGGCCAGGACATGCGCGGACAACTGAATCAGCTCAAGCGCGGCGTGCATGTCGTTGTCGGCACACCGGGGCGCATCATGGATCACATGCGGCGCGGCTCGCTCAGCCTCGACGCACTCAAGGCGCTCGTTCTCGATGAAGCCGATGAAATGTTGCGCATGGGTTTCATTGACGACGTCACGTGGATTCTCGAGCAGACGCCCGCCGAACGGCAGATCGCGCTTTTCTCCGCGACCATGCCCGCGGCGATCCAGCGCATCGCGGAAACGCATCTGCACGAACCGGAACACATTTCCATTGATGTAAAGACAACCACCGCGGCGACGATTCGTCAGCGTTACTGGTATGTCTCCGGCTTTCACAAACTCGATGCGCTGACGCGCATTCTTGAAGTCGAAAAATTCGACGGCGTCATCGTGTTCGTGCGCACCAAGATCGCGACGACGGAACTCGCCGACAAACTTCAGGCGCGCGGTTACGGCGCTGTTGCATTGAACGGCGACATACCGCAGAAACTGCGTGAACAGACGGTGCAGAATTTCAAGACCGGCAAGCTCGATATTCTTGTTGCAACGGATGTCGCCGCGCGCGGCCTTGATGTCGATCGCGTCAGTCACGTCATCAACTACGACATTCCCTATGACACCGAAGCCTACGTGCATCGCATCGGCCGCACCGGCCGCGCGGGCAGAAGCGGCGAAGCGATCCTGTTCGTCGCGCCGCGCGAGAAGCGGTTGCTTTCATTGATCGAACGCGCGACGCGCCAGAAAATCACGGAGATGCAACTGCCGAGCACGGAGGTCATCAACGATAAGCGCATTGCGAACTTTCATCAGAAGATCACGGACGCGATCACCACCGGCGAACTGGAATTCTTCCACGAGCTGATCACAAGCTATCAGCAACAGCACGACGTGCCGCCGCTCGAAATCGCCGCGGCGCTTGCGAAACTCGCCCAGCAGGGCAAGCCGCTACTGTTGAAGCCGAAGGCCGAGCAATCGTTTGACGATCACGAACGCAAGTCAAAGCGCGACCTTCGCGAAGAGCGCAACGAGAAATTCCGTGACGACGCGTACGGCAGCCGCAGGAAACGCGTCGATGATTCACCGGCGCCGGAAGGCATGGAACGGTTTCGCATAGAGGTCGGACACGATCACGGCGTGAAGCCCGGCAACATCATGGGCGCGATCGCGAACGAAGCCGGACTCGAAGGTCGTTACATCGGGCGCATCCAGATTTTCAACGATTACAGTTTCGTCGATCTTCCCGAAAGCATGCCGGACCAGATATTCCGCGACCTGCAGAAAACGCGCGTCGCGGGACAGGCGCTGCGCATTTCACGCGCCGATGGCAGCGCGCCGGCAGTGGTTGAAGAAAGCGCGGCGGAACTGCCGCCGTTCGGCGGCAAGGTGCGTGCGCACGAGAAAGCGGCGAAAACTCCTCGTCCGCGAAAGGAAGAAAACCGCGACAAACCACGATTCGTGAAAAGCGCGGACAAGCGCGACAAATCCGCAATGGAAAAACGTCCGTCCACGGCACATTCGAGCGAAAAGCCTTCATCGGGTGAAAAGCCGGTGAAACGGCGCACCGATGACAAGCGCGTCAGCGCAAAACCCGCGTTCGGCGACAAGCCGCGTCCGAGCGGCAAACCGTCGGGCAAGAAACAGCGTCCCGGCAAGAACGCGCGCATTGCGAGAAAGACCAGTGACGCACCCGCACGACCGCGCCGCCCGGGTACGTTGACGACACGAAAAAAGACTGACTGATCAGCAGTCACTCAATGAGATAAAACACCGCCGCAAAGTGACACGCGCTCGCGACAAGCACGATGACATGCCAGATCGCGTGATTGTGCGGCAACGTCTCCCAGCGATAGAAAACCGTTCCTATGGTGTAAGCGATGCCGCCGGCAAGCACCAGCGAGAAAGACACTTCCGACAGCTCGTCATACAGCGGCACGATCGCGATCAGACCGATCCATCCCATCAGCAGATACGCAACGGTAGAAATGAGATCGTAACGATCACCGTGCACGGCCTTCATGCCGATGCCGACCGCCGCCAGCGTCCACTGCATGAAGAACATCGTCCAGCCGATCCAGCCGCCAAGCTCACCGACCAGAAACGGCGTGTACGTGCCTGCGATCAGCACGTACACCATCATGTGATCCATCTTCTGCAGAACTTTCTTCGTCCTGCCGGCCGGCCAGGCGTGATAAAGGGTTGAAACCAGATAAAGCAGAATGAGTGACGCCGAATAGACAATAAATGTATACAGCTCCTCCGGCGTCCCCTTGATGCTTGCCATGACAATCAGCACCGGAACCGCGCTGAGCGCGAGCACAAGACCGATGAAATGCGTGACCGTGTTGAAGAACTCATGCCGCGGCCAGCGCAGATGCACCAGCCCGTCATGCCTGAACTTTGCTTCGTCCAAGCGACTTTCTCCCTTCAAGTGACTTTGAAAACTTTCGGTACGCAACATTCTATTCACGCGCGCGAAGCGTAAAAATGAGTGACTCACCTTACGTAAGCCACTTCATCACGGCGAACGTGTCGCGCATGTCCGTTCAATCACCGCATTCAGCGGCTGCATCACTCGCGATCACGCGTTATTGTGCGCGCATGCAATTGCGACTAAGACATCGTATTCGCTCGGTCACATCCAGCTTCTGGTTCATTCCGACCCTGCTCACCATCGTGGCGCTGATTGCGGCGGGCGCGATGCTGCACCTCGATCAGCAGATCGCGATCTCGCAATGGGCGAAGCAGAACCCCGTGCTTTCAACGAGCGCTGAAGGCGCGCGGAATCTGCTCGCCACCATCGCGGGCTCCGCGATCTCCGTCGCCGGCGTCGTCTTCTCCATCACCATTGTCGTATTGAACATGGCCGCCGCACAGTTCGGTCCGAGCCTGATCAGCAATTTCATGCACCATCGCGGCACGCAAGTCGTGCTCGGCGCGTTTGTATCAACATTCACGTACTGTCTCGTCGTGTTGCGTTTTGTCGATGATGAAAGTCAGTTTGTTCCACACATCGCCGCGAACTTCGGTTTCCTGCTCGGTCTCACCAGTTTCTTCCTGCTCATCTACTTCATTCATCATGTTTCGGTGTTCATCCAGGCGGAACGCGTGATCGATGACGTCGCCGGGAAAATGGAACGCGTATTGCGTGCAAGCTTCCCGGAGCGCCGTGCGAAAGAGAAAACACCGGATGACGAACAGAATGACGAGACGGAACGACAGTTCGATGATAGCGCGCACGTAATCGCACGTTGCGGCGGATACCTGCAGGTTGCGGACGTGCAACGGCTGCTTGCTGTCGCGGTCAGACACGATATCTGCATCGCCCTGCATTATCGACCAGGACACTTCGTCATCAAGGGCGCGAAGTTCGCGAACGTCATTCCCGCCGCAAAAATGAACGATGCAATTGCCGACGCTGTCCACCAATGTCTTGCGCTCGGACCGCAGCGCTCCGAAACGCAGGACCCCGAGTTCGCCGTCTACCAGCTCGTCGAGATCGCGCTGCGCGCGTTATCAACCGGCATCAACGATCCCTTCACCGCGCTCAACTGCATCGATCACCTCGGCGCGGCGCTGGCGCTGCTCGCCGAACGCGAACTGCCGTCACGCTACGTGCGTGACGAACACCGGCGCGTGCGCGTGGTCCGCAATCCGTTAACGTATGCCGGTATCGTGGAAGCCGAGTTCGATCAGATACGCCAGACTGCGCAGGGAAACGCCGCGGTCATATTCCGCTTGCTGAATACCTTGACCGAACTCGGCCACCGCAACCTTCCCGATGCCTTTCGTAATGCATTGATAAAACAGCTTCACGCCATCCGTGCACAGAACCGCGAAAGCTTCGACAACAAAGTGGATCAGGAAGCGTACGAAGCGCGTCTCACCGCTGCCGAGAAGACACTGTCGGTTTGAAGGGTTAAATCAATGGTGGCGGGCGACCGAAGTTCACGTCGAGCACGCGGTTCACCTACATGCCGTTGCCGAGATCAACCAGCGCGTAGTTGCCGAATGCATCCATCGCGCTCGCCTGCCAGAACACTTCCGCAACGTTGTTCGCGTTCGTCACGGTGCTGAGCGCACCTGACGCGTCGTAGCCGTAATCCACGGCAAAGCGGTTGCCTTGACCTGCGTTCACCGACACCGGATAGGTGATGCGGCTCAGGCGGCTGAATGCGTCGTACGCGAAGTCGTATTGATAGCTCGATGCTTCGAACGCGAGCGTCTGTTGAGATGGGCGGCAGAGCGTCAACTATTTTTTAAAGAACAAGAACGTACTGTTCGAATAAACACCCGGATTTCGCTTCGCTCTATCCGGGTTGCGCTTGCCTTATATCGGTTTACCTCTAAAGAATATTTTGCGCTTACTTCCCTTTTCTTCAGGAGCCGCACCTGCGGCGACAGATAGCACTGCTTTCACGAACGCCGAAATTAACTCTTCGTCATTTGTATAGTCAGCTCTTTCGAAGGAATAGCTTTTCTTCCCGACCAACTCCGCTTCATCGAGATAAATATAGACGTGGACGTCTCCCACGATACCTGCAATATATGGCTCGTTATCTCCCTCTATTTTCTGATCAAAAGGTGCCTTGCCTTCCGCAATAAGCGCCTCTTTCAACGCGACTTCGCATCGATTCTGAAATTCAGTCAGTGAAACCATGTTAATTACCTTTTACAATTTCGGTCCACGATAAAAATCAACATGACCATTCGATCTTGTCACCCACTGGCCAGAAATCCGAAATACCCAATGACCGTCATGCCTACCCCATCCGATGCGCAAGTAACGGTTACTATTCAGCCATCCGCCGGGCGAAAATGACCTGACTGCAATTGCACTTCCAATTGTCAGACCACCGATAGCATTCCCTGCAGCATCAAATCCACTGTAAATGTAGGAATTTTCATCCACGCCGCCATCAACTCCGAATGCATCTCGCAGTTCTCCTAAATCTCCAACACCAAGCGTGATTGCTGCGAAAACACCATCCCCGAAGCCTGTCACTCCATCGACGAAGCCTTGAGGTAGAGGGTCCCCCCAACTCCAGAGTTGATCATTTTTGCGATCCTCAAATCTGTCATGAATGTCATACAAAGGAGACATCAACATCTGCCCATACCCTGCATTTCGTGCAGCGAAGTAAGCTCCCTGCCGTGCAACTTCCGCTCTCACACCACCATCGCCGATTCGTCCGGCACCGACGCGGCTGCTTGAGATCATCGCGTTGCGATTCATCATGCCCAGTGACGCCATTGTGTCGTTAACCGCGCCGCGACGATATTCGCCCCAGCAATTCGCCGCAGTGGTCACGACGCGCTCCAGTTCGCTTTGGTCGCTGTCACCACAATCGTCATCGCCGACACACCTTGTGCGTGGCGTCGGCTCTGGCAGCTCTGGTTCTTCTTCCTCCTCATCCAAGCCCCACGGATCCGTATACCGCAACGGATTGTTCAGCACGTAACTGTAACGGTTGTAGCGTTGCAAGTTGAATGGATTCGAGTTGATCGGATCCGCGCTCAACATTCTTCCCAACGCCGGATCGTAGATTCTTCCGTTCATGTGCACGATGTTCATTGCATCGAGCATTTCGTGATCGGTGAACCCGCGGTGTGTGATGTCACGCAGGGCGGCGATGTCGGTGGATTGCTCGGCGCCGTCCCAGTCCTGTGCGTCGAGACGCTTGCCCCAGGGATCGAAGTGCATCCTGCCGATGACGCCGGCATTTTCATCGGTGATGAGGCCGATGGAGCCCAAGGCATCACGCTGTGTGTAAACGGTTGCGCTCGCGCCGGTGGTGTCGCGGTTGTGCTGTGCGATCACCTGGCCTGCGGCAACGATGCTGTGGCGGTATTGCGTGACGCCGTTGGCGCCGATGACGTCGAGCAGTCCGCCCGCGTAGTGCGTGGTGATGACCTGACCGGCGATGACGGCGGTCTGTTTGTAACGGTTGCGGTTGGGTCCGTACTTGAACGTGAGCTGATCGCTGCCGTTGGTGATCTCAATCGGCAGGTTAGCGCTGTTCCAGGTGATGCCCGTGCCGCCGCGCGCGGTCATGTTGCCGTTGGCGTCGTACTGGTAGCTCTGGCTGCCGACGCTGGTGGATGACACCGCGTGCGGGCGAACACCGTTGGTGGGATAGGTGTAGCTGCCGGTGCCGGTCTTCCACGTGATGTTGCCGATCGCGTCGTAGTTGACGTCCTGTTTGAGAACGCCGTTCAGGCTGTAGGTATCAAGCCGGTGCAAGGCGTCGTAGACGAAGGACTCTTCCCGGTTGTTGAGGTTGTCGCGGCGGTACGCGACGTTGCCGGCCGCGGTGTAGTCGTAGCCGATATCCCAGAGCGGTGTCGCGCCGGCGGACGCGGTGAGGTTTTTCAGGCGACCGGTGTTCGCGTCGAGCACGCGGTTCACCGACATGCCGTTGCCGAGATCAACCAGTGCGTAATTACCGAACGCGTCCATCGCACTTGCCTGCCAGAACACTTCTGATGCGTTGTTCGCGTTTGTCACGCTGCTCAGTGCGCCGGAGGCGTCATAGCCGTAATCCACGGCAAAGCGGTTGCCTTGACCTGCGTTCACCGACACCGGATACGTGATACGGCTCAGGCGGCTGAATGCGTCGTACGCAAAATCATACTGATAGCTTGATGCTTCGAACGCGAGCGTCTGCCGGGATGGGCGGCCGAGGGTGTCGTAGAAGAACTCGTCAACGTAACCGTTCGGGCCTGTGACCTTGTGCAACCGGCCGACGCCGGCGCCCGTTGCGGTGTCATAGATCCAGTTCGAGGTGCCGTCCGGATCAATGCGTGTTTTGAGGCGGCCGAGCGCATCGTAGTCAAACGAGGTGACCTGGTTCTTCGCATCCGTCTGCGTCTTGAGCTCGCCATAGACGTTATGCAGGAAGCTCCATGTGCCGAGATCGGGATCATCCAGCGAGGTGCGATGACCGAGCACGTCGTAACCGATAGTGACGGCATTGCCGTTCGGATCGGTTGTGGTCGCAAGGCGGCCCCTCGCGTCGTATGCATAATTGATAACGGTGTTTGTCGCGTCGTACACCTGCGTCTTTCGTCCGGCGTTATCGAAATAATGTGTCGTAGCGCGACCCTCCGGATCAGTAACCTGGGTGTAGTGCGCCAATATGCTTGTGCCGTAGGTGTAACTGACCGTACGTGTACCGCCGATGCCTGCCTCGTTCGGCAATGTGACTGACGTTGGGCGATGATAGTCATCGTATGTGTAGCTCATGTACACGGGAGTGGCGCCGGCGGAGTACGGCATGCTCCTCTGCGACACACGACCGAATACGTCGTAGTTGATCTTGTTGTTCGACTGCCCGCCGTTGAGCAACTGTTGCGTCATCGTGCGCGGGCGACCGAAACCGTCGAGGTAGCTGATCCGCTGCCCACCTTGTATGTTGGAGCCGTTGTAGAGGGTTTCAGTGACCCGCAGTTTATGAACGCCGCTCACGTAACTTGAGAGCGCTATGCTCGTGTAACTGTTATCGGGGTGCGTTACGCGCGTTGCGCGATCGAAGTTGTCGTACTGATAACTCGTCAGGTTGCCGTTGATATCCGACGTGGACTGAACCCTGCGAAGAGTTGGGTCCCAGTTGATGCTCGTTGACTGATTCAAGGCGTTGGTGACGCCGTCCTGTCGATAACCCAGCGGGTCGTAGCTGATGCTCGTCTGACGAGACGTGACACCGGCACCGCTCGTGGTGACCGTATCAACGTTACCGAACACGTCGTAGCCGTACGCCGTTCTGACGCGATGCGTTGCACTGTTCGGCTCACGCTCCTGCCATTGCACGCGGCATTTGCCGGG
>OBJO01000398.1_pt1 | contig 19642 bp, 20 predicted proteins | sample 1481741 | NCBI WGS metagenome assembly OBJO01 (sample SAMN06140803, study PRJEB22556) | human gut metagenome | host: Homo sapiens | place: China: Beijing | collected 2014 | reverse complement strand
GTGCAGGTCACGCTGGCGGGCGGCTATGCGTTCGATCAGGAGTTGACGGTCGGGTGGGACAGCCGCGATACGGATGATCTGTTTGAGATTGAGAGTGGGGTGTACTGGCGAATTGGGGGGGGCGTTGCGGTTCTGACGCCATCTAACGATCCCGACGCGGATGGCTCGTAGAACTCGCCATCAAGCGTCGGGCTTGCGGCTTTATGGCTCGTCGTCGATAAAGCCGAATTCGCGCAGCCAGTGATCGGTTTCGCGCTCGATGTCCTGCGGTGGGGTGGCGGGCGGCGATTGGTCCGAAAGGCCGAACTTCTTCATCCATGCCTCGGCGTCGGCGGAGGTTGGCTTTTCCGGGCCGGCGGCCTCGCTGTGGCGCGCGTCGAGGGCGGTGCGAAGCGCGGTGGCGACCTCGCGCATGAATTCTTCGCTGCCGAGGACGTGGCATCCGCCGTGGCGGGCGATGCGCTGGACGAAACGGTCATTGGAGACGACGGTGGTCTGCTTGCGGTGCGGCTCGCGGTCGATCATTTCGTCGATCACGTCATCCGCCTCGCGTCCCTTGCCGGAATAGATGAGCCGCGAGCGGCCGAGGTCGAGCGACTGATCCTCGGTGGGCTTGGGCGTGCCGTCGCAGACGATGTAGATCGGCCCGGGGTGGAAGTTGAGGCGGTCGAGCAGTTGCCCCACCTGCGGCGCGGTGAGCAGCGCGTACTTCTTCGGCAGCACATAGCCGAAGTAGAGCACGTTGTAGGCGTCGAGAATGAGGGGCATGGAGGAAGGTTAATCGGTTAACTGGTTGATCGGTTGACTGGTGGGCCCAGCCGTACAATCCCGCCCGTTAACCAACTCCCCCTCACTTGATCGCCGCGCGGAGCTTCGCGTCCTTCTCATCGACCTGCCTGCTCTGGTTCACACGCCAGTCGGCGACCGTTCTGCGCACCGTCTCGTCGGTGAGGGCGATGATCTGGGCGGCGAGCACGGCGGCGTTGCGTGCACCGGCGGAACCGACGCCGACGGTGGCGACGGGCACGCCCGGCGGCATCTGCACCATGGAGAGCAGGGCGTCGAGGCCGTCCATCATGCCGCCCTTCATCGGAACGCCGATGACGGGGCAATGGGCATGCGCCGCGACGACGCCGCCGAGGTGCGCGGCCATGCCGGCGGCACAGATGAACACCTTTACGCCCCGGGCCGGGGCGCCGGCGACGATGCGCTGCACCTTCTCCGGTGTGCGATGCGCGGAAGCGACGTGCACATCGTGACGGATGTTCAGTTCCTTGAGCAGATCATGACACTTGCTCATGGCCTCCCAGTCACTGTCGGAGCCCATGAGGATGATGACGTCGACGGGGTTTTCGTTGGGGGTGGTCATAGGGGGAGGATGATAGAAGTACAAGGTTCAAAGTACAAGAGTACAACGTGTTGAGGGAGCCACGGACGCTAGCGGCAACTTTGTACCCTGGTTGTCCTTGGTCCTTTGTACTACTTGTACTTTGTACTTCCTCACGGCACCAGGAACGCGTCATCCACGTCCGCGGGGCCTTCGTAGCCGGTGTAGTAGTCGTACTTGCGGCCGGCGATGTGGAAGATGTTGTCGTCGTACCACATGGGGCTGGTCATCCAGGCCACATGGCCATCGGACAGCAGGGCGTTCTGTCCGCGGCGGGTGTGGTTGAAGGAGTTGGTGTTCGAATCCAGTCGCCAGCGGTACTTGGCCGAGTCGAAGAAGGGGTTCTTATCGCCGAGGATGGCGAAGGTGACGGTGCCGGTGATGCGCGGGCGGTGGGTGGTGTACTGGTTCTGGTAGCTGTAGCTGATCGATTCGCAGGAGGGGAAGTCGCGGGCGCCCTCGGCGAGGATCCGCGGGGCGTTGGGATTATCCGGACAGGTGACGGCCTTGAGCGGCATGTATCCGGTGCTGTGAGCGACCAGCAGGTGAGCGGAATTGGACTGGGCGTAGCCGCGATCGTCGAACTTGCCCAGGCGGTCCCACGGATCACCGGGACGGTAGAACGTGGCGGGCATGGAGCCATTGTGATCGACGGCGTAGCTGACAAGCCCGCGGCCGGCCATGCCCAGATTCGCCTGGCAGGCGATCTGCCGCGAGGTGGCCCGGACCGATTCCAACATCGGCCACAGCAAGGACATACCGACGATGAAGATCGCCGCCACGGCCGCCACATCCGGCAGGCTGAAGCCGATGCTCATGCCCCGGCCGCGAGAGAGCGTGTCGATCTGTTCGGCGAAGCGCTCCTTCTGCCGGGCGCGGTCGATGGCGGCCAGCGTCCGCTCGGTGAGCAGATCGCCGGTGCGTTCTTCAGGCAGATGTTCAAGCAGGGCAAGCAGTTGCGTGATCTGTGCGGCGCGGTCGGCGTGGGCGGGTTCAACGGCCGCGCCATCGAGCCCGGCTGCCATCAGCGCGTCGAGCGCCTGTTGGTCGGAGGCAGACAGTCGGGCGATGTCTTGAGGATTCATGGTCGGGGCTCACAGGATCAGGCAAAGGCTGCTTCGGAACGATGGAAGATCAATCGCTTCCACTGGTTAAGACTTACGATTCTTCCAGGGCCGGGTTCAGTTTTTTCCACCGCTTGGCAAAGGTCGCCACGGCGGTGTGAAGCCGGCTCTTGACCGTGCCTAGCGGTATCTGGAGCACTTCGGCAATCTGGTTGTAAGAAAACTGCTGAAAGTACGCCAGGAGCAGAATCTCCCGGAGGTGCTCAGGCATCTGCTGAATCGTACGCTGCACCTTGTGTTGCAGTTCAGACTTTTCCATGCGATCGGTCGGCAGGGGTAAGTCCGCCTGGAGCAGGTCGATAAACGTGTTGCCCTCACCCGCGGCCCCGCCGATGGGGGCGTCGAGCTCGGCCGCGGAGCGGCGGGAACCCTTGCGCATGTGGTCCCGGGCCTTGTTCGCCGCGATGGTGAAGAGCCACGGCTTGAACCGGCGCTCGACATCGAAGGTGTCCGAGGAGGTATGGACCTGGAGGAAGGTGTCCTGGAAGACGTCCTCCGCGGCGGTGCGGTTGGAGAGGAATCGCACCAGGAAATTGAACAGCTCCTGGCGGTAACGCTCGATGAGCACACGAAATGCGTCGGTCCGGCCACGCTGGTACGCCTCGACCAGTTGCTCGTCCGACAACGCTTCCAAGTCGTGGTTCGGCCCGACAGGACTCATGGGAAAACTCAGGCCCTTCGTAAAACAGGGCTGGATTATACGGTGTGGTGGGGGCGTCACAACGTGGGGGGAAGGCACGAAGGCACGTAGGCACCAAGACACGGAGGGGGAACCGCTCTTCCCTTCGTGCCTACCTGCCTTCGTGCCTATTGCCTTCTGCGTCAGTCGAATCTCGGGCCCAGCGATTCGGTGAGGTGATAGACGAATGCTGCCACGGGGGCATTGATCAGCGGCATGTTTGATTTGAAAACCTGGCAGTCGGTCCGGCTGTGCATCAGCGCCTCGTCGCAGGCAAGCTGTGTCAACCGGTCGAACAGCTCGGGCTCGGCCTCGAAGAGGCGGCTGTGGACGAACACCGCCTCGGGGTCGAAGACATTCACCACCGCCGAGAGCGCGATCGCCATGAAGTTGAGCGTGCGGTCGACCAGGTCGTCCACCTTCAACTGGCCGCTCTGGATGCCCGCGGTGATCTGATGCATGCGCATTTTCTTGCCGGTGCGCTTGTTGACCGCCTTGACCAGCGCCGCGTCGGTCGCCAGGTCCTTGAACCGCGGGGTGTTGCCGTTGCGGAGCTCGGCGTCGGGCACGGGCAACTGTCCCAGGGCGCCGCTGACGCCATGCTGGCCGCGCATGAGCTGGCTGCCCTTGATCATGCCGACCGTCACATCGCTGGTGAGGTCGACGAAGCAGAAGAAGTCGATCTGCCGGGCTGCATCGGACCATCGCTCGGCCAGGCACATCGCCTGGGCCTGCTTGACGGCGATGACGGCGTCGAGATCGAGCCGCTGCTTCAGGTCCGCCGCGAGCGGCTTGTTCTGCAGCCAGGGCAGGCCGGGGCAGTCAAGCGGCACGCCGTCCTGTGAATTCACATGGCCGGGCACGCAGATGCCCATGCCCAGCGTGCGCGCACCGGGGCTGACGTTCATCAACCGCTTGGCGAAGGTTTCGATCTGGTCCAGCAGTTCGTCATAGCTTTCAGGCGTCTCGAAGCGGCGCGTTCGCTCTTCGTTGGGCTTGGCGTCCATGCCCGTGCAGGTGATGTAGGTGTACTGCGGCTCGATTGCCACGCCCAGCACTTCGACCGTGTGGGATGCGAGGCTGTAAAGATGACCCGGGCGGCCGGTCTTGTTCAGGTAGAGCTGCTGTTCCTCGATGAGGCCCGCGTCAGTCAGCGAGGCGACGGCCTTGGAGATGGTCGGTGCACTGATGCCGGTGTAGCGGGTGAGATCGGCACGGGAAGCGGGACCGCGCCGCATCAGAACTTCCATCACGCGTCGCTCGTTCATTCGCCTCAACAACGTGGGTACAGCGCCAGCGTCGATCGTTCGTCGTACCATGTTGACAACCTGCCAAAAGATGTGAACCCCAACCAACCTGATCCCATCGGCTTGAACAACCACCGCCAGAAAGGATCACCACTTCAACGTGCGATCGAGCCTGAACCAGCACTCGATCTTTAAGGCATTATAGCAACAAGTCGACACAACGCAACCCAGAGCAACGCACGTGCCATCATTTTATTCCATCGGCCCCGGAAAAATTTCGGCAACTCATGGTGGCTCCTGCCGCACGACGATATGACGGCGGTGAAACACGCGCAGTTGATGGTGCAATTAACCTGCATCGTGCTGCTGTTGCAGGCGGCGCTTCTGGTGACGTTCGCGCTTGATCCCTCGGAGCCGCCGCGTTCGGCGTCGTTCGTGCAGGCACTGTGGGCACTGGGGCACAAGCCGTCGTTTTATCCGCTGGTGGGGCTGGTTTTGGTGGGGCCGTGGGCGACATGGCTGGCGCTGTCGGGGCGCGGCGCGCATCGGCGCGTGTTGCTGGCGTCGTGGGTGTTGTTCTTGCCGCTGGCGCTGGTGTTGCACGGTCATCGCATCGCGGTGATGTTGAAGGTGTTGTGGTTGTATGGGTGACACGCCGCGAGCGGCGTCGCTAAACGGGAACGGATGTGCATTTGTTATGATGCGCCCGATCGATCTTCAGGGATGATGCGATGAAGCAATACCTCGACCTGCTCCGCCATGTGCTCGAGCAGGGCACCGTCAAATCCGATCGCACCGGCACCGGGACGCGCAGCGTCTTCGGATATCAGATGCGCTTCGACCTTGCCGCGGGCTTTCCGCTGGTCACCACGAAGAAGGTTCACCTCAAGAGTGTGATCTACGAACTGCTGTGGTTCCTGCGCGGTGAACGCAACGTGAACTGGCTCAAGGAACGCGGCGTGCGCATCTGGGATGCATGGGCACGCGAAGATGGCGACTTGGGACCCATCTACGGCTACCAGTGGCGAAGCTGGCCGGCTGAAAACGGTGGGCATGTCGATCAGATGACTGAAGTCGTCGAGCAGATTCGCACGAATCCGGATTCGCGGCGGCTGATCGTCAGCGCATGGAACGTGGCGCAGATTCCGCAGATGGCGCTGGCGCCTTGTCACACGCTGTTTCAGTTTTACGTGGCCGATGGCAAGCTCAGTTGCCAACTCTACCAGCGCTCGGCGGATCTGTTCATCGGCGTGCCGTTCAACATCGCCAGCTATGCGCTGCTGACGATGATGATCGCGCAGGTGACCGATCTGGAGCCGGGCGAGTTCGTGCACACCTTCGGCGACGCCCACATCTACCGCAATCATGAGGACCAGGTCCGCGAGCAGTTGTCGCGCACCCCGCGGCCGCTGCCGACGATGCGGATCAACCCGGCGGTGCGCGGCATTTTCGACTTCACCTACGACGACTTCACGCTCGAGAACTACGATCCGCACCCGCACATCGCCGCGCCAGTGGCCGTCTGATGTTCGATGTGCGATCTGCGATGTGCGATGTAAGGAGATGTCATGCCACGCCCGGAACCATCCCCCACATCGAACATCGAACATCGCACATCAAACATCTCCTTAATCGCCGCGATGGGGCGCAACCGCGTCATCGGTCGCGATGGTCAGATGCCGTGGCACCTGCCGGACGATCTGAAGTACTTCAAGCAGAAAACGCTGGGGCACACGGTCATCATGGGCCGCAAGACGTGGGACGCGATGGGGCGGATGCTGCCCAACCGCCGGAATGTGGTTGTTTCGCGCAACGCCGACTTTCGCGCCGACGGCGCGATCGTCGTCAATTCGCTGGATGAAGCGCTGCGGCATGGGTCCGAGGGTGCGGCCGGGCAGCAGGAATTGTTCGTCATTGGTGGGGAGCAGATTTACCGGATGGCCATGGAGAAGGCGGATCGCATCTACCTCACGCGCATCGACGCCGAGTTTCAGGGCGATGCCTACTTTCCGGAGTTCGACGAGCGGCACTGGCGCTGTGTCAGCCGCGAACCGCACCCCGCGGACGAGCGGCACGCGCACAAGTTCGCGTTCGAGGTGTGGGAGCGGCAGAGGTAGGCACGCAGGCACGAAGTGAGGAACCGCTGCTCCTTGCCTGCGTGCCTGCGTGCCTCTTCGCAACATCGCAGATCGCACATCGAACATCTATGATGCCTGCCGCATGTGGGATGCGGTGCTGTTCAATCTCGTTTCGATCGCGGCGGCGGTGACGTGGACGCTATGTCTGCGCGTGCGGCCGCTGCGGCTTGGGCCGATGGTGGTGGTGTTGCTGCACATCGTCATGATGCAGGCATGGGTGCTGCTGACCGGCATGGCGGGGGAGCTCAATATCGTCGTGTGGCGCTGGATGGCGGGGGGCATGGCGCTGTTGCTGGTGATTGCGTGGGTCATGTTTCGCCGCACGCTCGGCGCTGAGATTGCGGCGTGGCGACGTCGCACCGCGCGAACGGTGCGCCGCATCAGTCGCCCTCTTGCTGCAATCGCCGCGCTTGTGCTTGCCGCCTTCGCGATGTGGCTCGCGGTGCTGGGGTATCTCGTCGGGCCGATCATTCCTGATGTGCAGCACTATCACCTGACGCCGCCGGCGGTGTGGGCGGCTGCGGGTGAGATCGAGGCGCATTCGTGGAACGACCCGCGAAGCTGGTGGCCGCAGGGCCACGGCCTGCTCTCGCTTTGGTGGATGCTCCCGCTGCGATCGCTGCACGCTTCGGTGTTGGCGGAGTTGCACTGGGTTGCGCTGACAGGCGCGGTGGTGTGGGCGCTGGCGCGGAACCTCGGATCGAGCGCTCGCGCGGCGGCGCTGGCCGTGATGCTCGTGGTGACGGTGCCGGTGGTGTGGGCACAGGCGACCAGCGGGCTGAACGATCTGGCGGTGTCGGCATTGATGCTGGCGGCACTGGCGGCGTTGAGCGTGCGCCGTGTCCGATGGCGTCACCTGATGCTGGCCGCGACGGCGATTCTGCTGGGGCTGGGCGTGAAGCCGACGATGGTGCTGCTGGCGACGCCGGTGGTGGTGCTGGGATTGGTGCGGTGGTGGATGACGCTGCGTGCGGGGTGGCATGCCCCTGCAAATCCAGGGGCATGGCACGCGGGGCGTGGCAGCGTGATCGCGACCCTCACGCCGGTGGTTGCTCTCGGCCTCGCCGGCTTCTGGTACGTCACCACCGCGCTGCACATGAATAACCCGCTCTATCCGGCGGCGCTGCGCATCGCGGGACACGAAGTGCGCCCCGGCGCCCCCGGAATTGATCAGCAGGTTGGGCACATCAAGCTCGAGTATCTCCGCGACAATTTCTTCGATCTCGCATGGGAGAAGATGTGGGACCGCGACCGCCTGACCAGCGGGCAGACGAACCACGGCTCGGGTTTCGGCGGGCCGGCCGTCGTCCTGGGCATTCCGGCGCTGCTCGCGGTGGCGTGGTGGCGGCGGCGCAACGCCGGCGTGGTCGTGGTGATCTTCGCGTCGACGGTGATTCTGTCTGCCGCGGTGCAGCCGGACGACTGGAACGGTCGGTTCTTCAGCTTCCTACCGCTTGCGACGATCGCGGCGGTGCCGCTCGCAACATCGCTGCTGCGCCAGCGCACCGCCGTCGCGTTCTGGCTGATGCTTCTGGTGACCAGCGGGGCGTGGTCGGTGGGCGAAGGCGTGCGCGTGACGGTGCCGCCGTTGGCACGCATGTGGTTTCGGACCGAGGGTATCGAGCCGGTGCCGCTGGAGATGATGCTCATGAACACGCACGCGTTCATGCTGATTTCCGCTCAGCAGGCGCCGATGGATCAGCCGCTGATCGTGATCAATCTCGACCACAGCGGGCCGGTGGCGCCGATGGTTGGCGAAGATCTTTCGCGGCGCATCGTGTTCCACAACGGCATTCCCGGCCCGTACCAGACGCTGGCTTGGAAAGAAGCGGGACTGCGATGGATCATGGTCATCGCGAAGCTGAACGACCAGCCCGAGGTGCAGATCGCGATGGAGCGTGTGGGACTGATCAACATCGCCCCCGGCTTGTACGTGATTCCATGAGTGCGAACATGGCGCCAAGACCGCGACGCAAATTTCCGACGTGGCTGACATGGCTGATGGTGGTCATCGCCGCGCTGCTCTGGACGTATGCGATGTTGATCGTGCGGGGGTGGTATCGCTGAACTAGGGCAGGATTTATCCTGCCGGATCAAACGCACAAATTCCGGCGGCGTTCAGGCAGGATGCATCCTGCCCTGCGGCGTTACACTTGTGGGCAAGGAGGCAGCCATGGATCGACGTACATTTCTGAAGGCTTCGATGGCGACGGCGGCGGCGGGGGCGATGAGCACATCGCATCAGGCACAGGCGACGACGCTCCGTGTGTTCTCGGAAACGTTCAAGCGCCCTGACTCTTTCTACGTGGGCGACGAATGGGAGTCGATGAATCCGGGCTACTGGCGCATCGAGGACAAGACGCTCCGTCGGCGTCTGAGCAATGTGGGCGACCAGCGGCCGCAGACGCAGTTCCCCTGGCACGCCGAGACACACAACCGCAAGTTGAACGTCGACGCTGATCCATCGCTGCCGATCGGATTATTGTGGCGACGGGACTGGCGGCTTACCGGCAATTACGTCATCGGCATTCGTGGGCGTGTGAAGGCCCTTCCGCCGCATCCAGAGAATTCCAGGCACGCACACCATCAGCCGGGCTACGGGCTGATCGGCCTGTGCTTCGGCGGGCGATGCCTGCATGAAAGCTACGAACGCGAGGGCGGTCAGCATGCGGCGAAGATCGCGGCGTGGCATGACGACAACACGCTTCGTCTCGAAGACCACGGCAACGGCAAGTTCATCAAGACCATCAAAACACAGACCCCGCCGCTCAAGCCCGGCGACACATTCGACATCAATGTCAGGGTTCATGGCGATGGCGCCGATCTCTGTTCCGTCACCGCGAGCCTCAGAATCAATGACGACAGCTACTACGCGACGGATAAGCCGGCTTCCGAAGCGTTCGAAGTGCATCTGGCCGATGTGAGTCGGCGTCAGATCGCCGACGGCTATTTCGGCATCGCAGCACGCGGGCTGCTGGATGTGGCGATCGAGACGGCGACGCTCATCCCCGCTGGACATCAGCTCAACGTCCCGCTCAACGAGTGCCACGTCTGCTACGCCCTTGGCGACACGCTGCGGCAGGGTGCTGATGGTAAGTGGCGCTGCAAGTTCATCGGCATGTTCCGCGGCGATGGCGAGCGGGTGGAACTGCGCATTGCCGACAGTGAGCGGCCCGAGGGTGGCTGGTCGCGTGTGCCGGTTGCCGGTGACGCGGCGATCATCAACAACGACTTCCGCCGCAACACGGCGGTGATCGATGCGGTGCTGCCGCACAATCCCGCCGATGCAACGCTCTACTACACCGTCTGGAAGGATGGCAAGGATGTGACCGCCGACCCCCGGCTGGGCACGGACGCCGTCGGTCCCGGCACAGGCTTCATCGATCAGACCCCCGGAAATGACCAGGGCAGATACGTCGGGCGTCTTCCGCGCCTCGCCGCGCCGTATCGTCTCGCCGGTCTTTCCTGCCATGCCATCGCAAGCAACCGGCCCAACCTGCCCGACAGCGGCGCGTACGAATCGTGGTGGCTCAACGATCAGCCCACGCCCGGCGCGTATCAGCATCTGCGCGACTTCGACTTTCAGATCATGCTCTGGGAAGACGATGTGTGGTACCTGGAGCTGATCTTTGCGCCGCCTTCGACGGATGATGCGTACAAGGTGATCACCACCACGCTCGGCGGGCCGACGACACGCTGGCAGATGATGCGCCACTGGAACGTGATCAATCCCGGCGATCACGACCACGGCATGGACGATGTGAAGGGCCCCGAGCAGATCCTCGTGCGGACGTACGAACATCTCGCACAGGACCCGGCCTACATGCGCCGCAATTTCCAGATCGTATCGCACCTGATGCGTGGCGAAGAGGAGCCCAGCGGCACGGAGAATCCCCGCCGCTGGCGACGATGGAAGATGCCCGGCGGCGACTTCTCGCTGCTGGTGATGGATTCGCGGCTGTGGCGTTCGAGCCAGGACACCAAGATCTGGGACGACCAGGGCTGGGACAACCTCGGCAAAGGCCTCTACGCGCGGCAGGATCCGACGCGCTCGCTGCTCGGCGAAGAGCAGTTCGCGTGGCTGACGCAGATGATTCGCACCGATTCGTCGCCGCTGATCTGCCTGACAGGCATCAACGGGCTGCACACGATCTGGACCGGGGCGAAGAACGAACCGGACGGGGCGGACTTCCATCCGCGTGATCGCGTGGCGGCGGACTATGCAGGTTGGGTCAGCGCGGGTGTGGATCGCGTGCTGGAACTGCTGGGCAGCCGCGATGGCGTGGTGAGCGTCTATGGCGATGTCCACAACGGTTGCATCATGAAAAACATGCAGCACCGCATCTATGAGTGCAGCTTCGGCCCGATCGGCCGCAGCGGAGGCCGCGCGCCCAAGCCGGGCTTCGGGCGGCGGATGAAGGACTATGACGGCCGCGACCTGGAAGTGCTGGCGCTGTCTCACGCGCGGTTTCACAGCCCCGAGTTGACGAAGGCGAGCGGCCCGTTCTACTGGAACTTCCTGGAGATGCACTTCGACCCCCGCCCCGGGGCCCGCCTCCGGAAGGGCAATCCGGAGATTGGCTTCGCAATTCGCAACCTTGTGGACTCGCCGAAGGACGAGGCGCGCGGCGGCGGCAGCGCGAGCATTGCCATCAGCGACACCGGCCGCCCCGTCACCTGCCGCCTGCCCGCGGTCGAAACGCTGCCCGATGCCGATGTGCTGATCACCACGACCACCGGTCAACCAATCCGCGGCGCCCGCACGCTGGGCGATGGCACGCTGCCGCTGTCAGGTCTGGTTGATGTATCGCCGGGCATGCAGGTGATCGTCACTGCCCGTGCGGGTGAACGTGTCGAAGCGAAGCTGATGCAGACACAACCGCTCTGAATCACCGACGGTGGAACTTCCGGTGGAGCGGAGCGTCGAAGAGAATGGCGGAAGAACCGGGCCGGCACGGCCCGCATCGCTCATCGCTGCTGGCTGGACGCGCTGCCGGGGTCGCCATAACCTGTCTTATGCCTCTTGCTCGGGAGATCCCCATGCGCTTCGTCGCCCTTGCCGCTTTGATGTGTGCCGCGCCCGCTTTGGCTCAGCAGCAGCCGGCCCTGCGGCAAGTCACGCCGACGCCCGGAACGCCCGGCGTTGGGGCCGCTTCTCCCGCAACCGCTCAGACCGAGGCTCAGCAGCGCACCGGCGCCGCGCTGCGCACCGCCGTCCCCACGCAGGTGAACATCGGCCCGATCTCCGCCCGCGACGCCGTGCAGTGGATTTCCACCGCGAGCGACCTGGCGATCGTCGTCAACTGGGACAAGCTGCTGCTCGAAGGCGTCGACGCCACGCAGCAGGTTCAGCTCAGCGGCGTCAACCTCACCGCCGAGGGCGCCATCTCGCAGCTCATGCGGCAGATCGCCGTGGACAACAACCTGATCATGGAAGTGACGCCTTGGTACGTGGAGATCATGACCAAGACGCAGGCGGCACAGAACCCGGTGATCATCGTCTACCCCATCGGCGACCTGATGATGACCATCCCCAACTTCACGGAGGCGCCGGAGTTCGACCTCTCCGCGATCTCGCAGGGCGGCGGCGGCCGAGGCGGTGGCGGCGGGGCCAGCGATCTGTTTACCGAGACGCAGGAGGAAGAGATCGTCGAGACGGAACTGGAGCGCGGCGAACGCATCGCCGACTTGATTCGCCAGAGCGTTGAGCCTGACCTGTGGCGCGAGAACGGCGGGCTCTACGGGGCGATCACCTACTTCAACAAGCATCTGGTCGTGCGTGCCCCGATGTACGTCCACCGCCAGATCGGCGGCGACGGCAGCCGCCCCGGTTCCGCCGGCCGCATCTCCCCCGGACCCGGCAGCGCCAGCCACAGCGGCGGCGTGACACCCGCCCCCGGCACACTCACCGGCGTCAGTTCATACGTCAACGTCACCGGCCAGCTCGATCAGGCCCGCGTGCAATCATTCCGGCGCGTCCCCGTCTACACGCCCATCCCGCGCACCCAGCCGATGCAGGCCACCCCGCGGCGCAACAGCAACGTGGGCATCACGCCGAGCATCACTCGGATTCGATGAAACCGCTTCACGACAATTTCTGGTCGACGGATATAGCCTTCCCTGCCGCGCGTAGTTCTGCGACCCAACCCGTAATCAACTCCCGCGCGGCGGCTAGTGCTCCTTCCACGCCTTCGCCATGCGTCGTCAGGTCCAACGCCGGCACATGCGCATAAAACCAGCCCGGGTGATCAGGCTCATGCGTCGGCTCAATGAGCACGGTGTAACGCAGCACGCCAGTCTCGGTTTCGCTCATAGCCATGCCTGCATCATATCGGCGACGCAACAGCAATGTGGGCATCACGCCGAGCATCACCCGCGTGCGGTGATTTGGGTGCAGCGTTAGAAACTGCTGGGAATCAGGATAGACCGTCGCAAACGGCGCTTCTTCAGGTCGTCCTCAAACGTCCAGACGGTCAACGTACCAAGATCACCCCACGAGATTTCGGGGCCATCCGGTCCCTCGTCACTATCAAGTTGCAGGAGCACCTGCCATCGCCTGGCCTGCTCAACAGACAAAGCGGGAGCTTCGCCGTCTCGCCGGTGGAAGCGATAGGCGTTCACTTCTTCCCGCGTGGTCGGCTGGACCGACCGGGGGTAGCCGAGCAACTGGTGGCGGTAATGTTCATCGCCGCCTCGAATGCGCTGCAGGAGCGATTGATAAGCCTCCGCCTCTGTGCCCGCGAGCGCTGTCCCGGCGATCATCGGGTCTCGTGCATCGGGCAGGTCCCAACTCGGATGAAACGTCAGGCGGCAGGGCGGCAACTTCTCCGTCTCCCACGGTGGTCCTGCGCATCGGCGCAGCCATCGTCCCTTTGAGGCGATGAATTGGAAGCACTCGGGCTCCATGTCACCCGACTGGACGTCGGCGAAGAGGTACAACTGCCCGGCCGATGGCAAGGATTCCATGGGTACGCTTGCTGCCACCTCGCCGAGGTTGATCTGCGCGACGAACATCATCGGAAGACGCTCATAGGATGGCCAACGACCGAAGATCGGCAGGTCCGGATCACCGCCTATCCGCGAGGCGCCAAGTGGTATTGGCGCATCCGTGCGCTCGCGCTGGATGAGAATCGTCGGAGCAAGCAGCGATGTCACGAGTGCCTGTGACGGCGCCGAAAGTTCACTGCTGTGAATCAGCCCCAGTGCCTGCTCGCGGTTGAGCACCGAGGGCATCTGTTCCCGCAAATTCAGTGACATGTGGAATTCCCGAACGTAAAAACTCCGGCCGCGTCGGTGCGGCCGGAGTCACGGTAGCGAGGCGACTGAATCAACGCTAGTCGGTTCGACCGCCTTACCGATCAAACTGCGCATCGAAGGCGATCTTTGACCGCTCGAAATCCACCTCGCGGACGAAAGCGGCGGCCTCGGCGGCGCCGTGCTCACGGTCCATGCGGCTGTCTTCCCATTCCACGCTCAGCGGGCCGTTGTAGCCCACGTCATTGAGGGCGCAGATGATCTGCTCGAAGTCCACATCGCCATGGCCCAGCGAGCGGAAGTCCCAGTAGCGGCGGGGGTCGGCGAAGGTGGTGTGCCCGCCGAAGACGCCCACGTCGCCGTTGCCCTTGCCCCACTGGACGTCCTTCATGTGGACGTGGTAGATGCGCTTTCCGAAGTCGTAGATGAACTTGATGTAGTCCACGCCCTGGTATCCCAGGTGCGAGGGGTCGTAGTTGAAGCCGAAGCGCTTGTGGCCGCCGACGGCTTCGATGGCGCGATTGGTGCTGGCGATGTCGAAGGCGATCTCCGTGGGGTGCACCTCCAGCGCGAAGTTCACATCCACCTTGTCGAAGGCGTCGAGGATCGGCTTGAATCGCTTGCCGAAGTCGTCGAAGCCCTTCTGCCAGTACTTCTGATCGGTGGGCGGGAAGGCGTAGATGGAGTGCCAGATGCTCGAGCCGGTGAAGCCGTTGACCACCGCGCCGAAGCCCCGCAGGCCTTTGTCCGGCTTGGCATCGATGAAGCGGCGGCAAGCCTTCGCCGTGTCGATCATCTCCTTCGCGGCACGCTTGCGCACACCCTCGGGTTGGCCATCGCCCCAGACGCGCTCGGGCAAAATCAGCTTGTGCCGCTCATCGATCAGATCGCAGATCGCCTGGCCGACAAGATGATTGGAGATGGCGAACGCGGTCAGTCCGTGATCGGCGAGAATCTCCCATCGCTTCTTGCAGTAGCCCTTGTCCTTGAGCGCCTTGTCCACCTCGAAGTGATCGCCCCAGCAGGCAAGTTCGATGCCGTCGTAGCCGAACTCAGCGGCCTTGGCACACATGGTCTCGAACGGCAGGTCGGCCCATTGGCCGGTGAACAGCGTCACGGGTCGGGACATCGCAAATCTCCGAAAGTCAGGGTCGAGAAAGTTGGCATCATGATGCGACGAAGCGGCGGGGGAGTCAAAGGGTATAATTTGGCTCGACCTGTTCAGGAGTCGTGCCATGATCTACCGCGGACATATCAAAAACGGCAAGATCGTGCTGGAAGACGATGTGCAGCTTGCCGACGGCACATTCGTGCGCGTCGAGACGGTCTCTTCGTCTGAGCCATCGAACGGTTCAGGGCAGTCGTTGTTTGACGCCGTCAAGCCGCTCGTCGGTTCGCTGAGCCTGCCCGAGGATTATGCGCAGCAACACGATCACTACGTCCATGGAACATCGAAGAAGTGATCCGGGTTTTCGCCGACAGCTTTTACTACTTTGCGTTGTTGAACGCGCGTGACCACTGTCATCAACGGGCAGTGGACTTCTCGCAGCGAACGGACGTGCGCTACGTCACCACCGCGTGGGTGATGACGGAAGTCGCGGACGGACTGTCAACTGTTGGCGCTCGCCTGCAGTTCATGCGTCTGTTTGAGGCGATCAGCGCTCGTCCCGACATGACGGAGTTGATTACGCCATCGCAGGCTCTGTTTGACGCGGGCGTGAGGCTCTACGGCGAACGCCCGGACAAACAATGGTCGTTAACCGACTGTATCTCCTTCGCCGTCATGGAAACTCAGCAAATCTCGGATGCTCTGACGGGCGATCGTCATTTCGAGCAGGCGGGCTACCGGGCGATTCTCAGCGAGCCTTGACAACTGTTCTTTTGACGATCAGCTCGTCCCAGTACACTGTCGCCCCTGATTTGGCTTGGAGCGTGCGATGCATCTATTCCCTGCGATTGATCTGCGTGGCGGCAAAGTGGTCCGTCTGCTGCGCGGCGACTACGACCAGCAGACCACCTACGGCGATGACCCGCTCGAGCAGGCACGGGTGTTTGCCGACGCCGGGGCGACGTGGCTGCATGTGGTCGATCTCGATGGCGCACGCAGCGGCGAGCCGGAGCATCTGCGCGTGATCGAATCCATCTGTTCGGGCACGAAGCTGAAGGTGGAGGTCGGCGGGGGCGTGCGAACGGATGCGACGATTCAGCGGCTGCTCGATGCCGGCGTGGAACGCGTCATCCTCGGCACGGCGGCGCTGCAGCAGTGGGACTGGTTCACTGACGCCGCACAAAACGCCTTTCGGGGGCGGCTGGTGCTCGGCCTCGATGCCCGCAAGGGGAAGCTGGCGATCGCCGGGTGGGAACAGGAGTTGGAACTGACGGCGTTGGAAGTGGCGAAGCAGGTCAGCGACTGGCCGCTGGCCGCCATCGTCTACACCGACATCGCCACCGACGGCACGCTGGCCGGCCCGAATGTTGCCGCGACGCGCGAGATCGCCGAGGCCACGAAGGTGCCTGTGGTCGCCAGCGGCGGCGTGGGCACGCTGGACCACCTGCGCGCCCTGCGCGACCTGCCAATCCAGGGCGCGATTGTCGGTCGCGCGCTCTATGACGGCGCATTCACGGCCCGCGAGGCGGTGGATGTGCTCGAACGCGAAAAGTAGGGCGTACTTCAGTACGCCGCATCCAAGGACGCGAAGCCGCGAGCGGCGTACTGAAGTACGCCCTACTTTGTAGAATCTTGCGCAGATGCACCCGACCTTCGACGAACGGCGGTACCTGATTCCGTTTCGTGCGGCGCTTTTGCCGCAGATTTTCACTGATGTGCTGGTGATCGGCAGCGGCGTGGCCGGCCTACGGGCGGCGATGGCCGCGGCGCAGCATTCGGACGTGATCGTCCTGGCCAAGAGCAAGCTCGACCAGTCCAACACTGCATGGGCACAGGGCGGCATCGCGGCCGTCGTGGATGAGACCGACACCTTCGCCGATCACATCCGCAACACGCTCGATGCCGGGGCTGGGCTGTGCGACGAGCCGGTCGTGCGCAAGGTGGTGGAGGCTGGTCCGCGGCTGGTGCGTGAGCTGATCGAGTTGGGCATGCCGTTCGATCGAGACCTGGCGGGGCATCTGCACCTTGGCCGCGAAGGCGGGCACACGGCCCATCGGATCCTTCATGCCGATGGCGACGCGACCGGCTGGGCACTGGCGCAGACGCTGCTGAAGGTTGTCGCCGCCAACGAGCGCGTGCGGCTGTTCGACCAGTGCTTCGCGCTGGACCTGTTGACCGATGGCGACGGCGGCAACCGCTGCCTGGGCGCCATCACGCACCACCCGCGCTACGGCCTGCAGATGATCTGGGCCAAGGCGACGATCATCGCCAGCGGCGGCTGCGGCCAGGTGTATCGGGAGACGACCAATCCCACGGTGGCCACCGGCGATGGCCTGGCGATGGCGTACCGCGCGGGCGCGGAAGTGGCGGACCTGGAGTTCATGCAGTTTCACCCGACGGTGCTTTACGTGGCCGGTGCTTCGCGTGCGCTGATCACCGAGGCCGTGCGCGGCGAGGGCGCGTACCTGGTGGACCGCAGCGGCCATCGGTTCATGGTCGGCGAGCATGAGCTGGCGGAGCTTGCCCCGCGCGACATCGTCAGCCGGGCCATCCTCCGGCAACTGAGCAGGGGCGACGGCAACGGCGTGTTCCTCGATGCCCGCCACCTCGGGCACGACTTTTTCGCCCAACGTTTTCCCGGCATCACCAAGCTGCTGGCACAGTTCGAAATCGACCCCGGCGAGCACCTGATCCCCATCCGCCCCGCGGCCCACTACATGATCGGCGGCATCTGGGTCGACGATCAGAACCGCACGACCATCGACGGCCTCTACGCCGCCGGCGAGGCTGCATGCACGGGGCTTAACGGCGCCAACCGTCTGGCGTCCAACAGCCTGCTGGAGGGCCTGGTGTGCGGCGAGGAAGCAGGGCGGCTCTGCCGTGAGCACGTGGAGACAGCTTCCGGGGCGCCGAAGCTGCCGGTGAAGCTGGTGTCGGATATCCGCCCCAGCGATCGCAGCGAATTAGATCTGGCGGACGTGCGATCGACACTGCGTGCGGTGATGTGGCGTCACGTGGGCATCGAGCGCAGCGGCCCGCGCCTCAACGAAGTCGGCGAGATGTTCGACTTCTGGGCGCGCTACACGTTGGACAAGATCTTCGACGACAAGGCAGGCTGGGAGGTGCAGAACCTGCTGATGACCGGGGCGATGATGGTGCGCGCCGCCGCATGGCGCGGTGAAAGTCGCGGCACGCACTACCGCACGGATCATCCGGCGGCCGACCCTGCCGCCCGTGTGCATGATCTATGGAAGCGTCATCGCCGCGGGGTGCGCGTGGTGCCGGTGCGCGAGGATGCGGCGGTGGGGCGCTAAGGCGCAAGCGGCATCGCAGATTGCCACACCCCGCGGGGCGGCGTATCGTTTCGGAATCAGTAGGTCCGGCTGTGCCGGACACTTTGCCGCGGCCATCAGAACGCGTCATGGGCTGAACGACCTGTCCGGCGGAGCCGGACCTACCACACGACCAGAGATTTATCATGAGCCAGACCGATCCCGCCACGCAGACGCCCGCCGCCCCGGAAGTGACCGAGGCGGAGCTGCGCGAATCGACCATTCTCGTCGTTGATGACAATCAACAGAACCTCGAGCTGCTTCAGGCGTACTTAGAGACGCTGCCCTGCCGCATCGTGACCGCCGGCGACGGCGTCGCGGCCCTCGAAGCGGTGGGGCAGCACAAGCCCGACCTGATCCTGCTCGACGTGATGATGCCGCGGATGAGCGGCTTCGAGGTGTGCAGCAAACTCAAGAGCGACCCTGCCACCCGCACGATTCCCATCATCATGGTCACCGCGCTCAATGAGATCGGCGACATCGAGCGCGGCGTCGAATCGGGCACCGACGACTTCCTCACCAAGCCGGTGAAGAAGCTGGAGCTGATCACCCGCGTCAAGAGCCTGCTGCGCGTGCGGCACCTCAAGCGCGAACTTGACCGCACGCTGGCCTACCTGGAACAGGTGGAGGGGGACGGCGAGCGGCCGGCGGAATGAACCAGAGAACTTAATGACGAATGACCAAATTCAAATGGCGAATCAATGTCCAATGACCAAGCACCAATGACCAAGAAATTTTTCCGGTTTGGTCATTGGAGATTGGACTTCGAATCGTCATTCGAATTTGGTCATTCGTCATTCCCAAGGAGCTGACGCATGCTCAACATAACCCGAATCGCCCCCGCAGCGCTCTGTCTCTGCGTGGCGCTCACAAGCAATCTATTGGCCCAACAGAAGGCGGAGTACAAGGTTTTGGCCTCCACACCCGATCGCAAGTTCGTTCAGCTCGACAATGGGCTGGTCGTGATGGCCCAGCGAATCCCCGGCGCCCCGGTCGCCAGCGTGCAGACGTGGGTGCAGACCGGCTCGGTCTACGAAGGTGTCTACAACGGCGCGGGCCTCAGCCATTTCCTGGAGCACCTGCTGTCGGGCGGCACGACCGCCAACCGCACCGAGGAGCAGACCAACGAGATTCTCGGCCGCATCGGGGCGCAGGTGAATGCCGCCACCAGCCTCGACAACGTCCATTACTACATCGACACGTCGTCCGAGCACGTCGCCGAGGCGGTGGACCTGATGAGCGACTGGATGCTTCACTCGCAGATCAACCCCGATGAGTTTGCGCGTGAGCAGGCGGTGATTCAGCGCGAGTTCGACATGGGCCGCGGGGAGCCAAGCCGCATCTTCTGGAAGTGCACCCAGCAGGCCTGCTAC
>OBJO01000396.1_pt1 | contig 19810 bp, 22 predicted proteins | sample 1481741 | NCBI WGS metagenome assembly OBJO01 (sample SAMN06140803, study PRJEB22556) | human gut metagenome | host: Homo sapiens | place: China: Beijing | collected 2014 | reverse complement strand
ACCTCCTCAGGCATTGTGTGCCTAACTGGGTGTCCGTGAAAACGGGAGTAGCTCAGATACCGTCTTGAATGGCAAGCTCCCGCATCGGTATTTCTGCGTTGAAGAGCGTGTTTGATTTCAACACGCCGTAGATCATGTGGATGAGTCGACGCATGCTCGCACCGACAATCGCCTTCGGCGCCATGCCGCGTGCTTCCAGTCGTTTTGCCATTGCTGCGATGACAGGGTTGTACCGTTTGGCGACAAGCCCCGGCATGTAGAGAGATTTGCGTGCCGCAGTATGACCTGCGCGCGAGATGGTTGTTCGACCTTTGACTGACGTACCTGATTGGCGCTGCTTCGGCGTAACGCCGATGAAGGCGGCCAGCGACTTCGCGCTTTTGAAGCGTCGTGCATCGCCGATGTACGCCAGGAACTGCGCGGCGAACTTCACGCCGCAACCTGGGATGCTGCGGATCAACTCCGCATCTTTCTTCAGCTCGGGATTGCCGTCGATGTGATCGTTAATATCTTTCTCGATCGCGGCAATCTGCTTGTTCAGCCAGTCGATGTGCTCTTCGACCATTGCCTTGACGCTGGGCGTGTTTCCCTGTGAGAGGGCTTCAAGACGATTCCGTTCCTGTTGGCGCATATCCTGCAGCGCCTGCAGCCGGTCGATCAAAGCTCGTAATTCCCGGGCTGCCAGGCTCGGCGGCTGCCACCGCGTCAGCTCCGAGCGTTGCGCGAACAACGCCAACAATTTTGCATCTGCCTTGTCGGTCTTGTTGCGCGTCAGCTGGCTCTGGCCAAAACCTTTCACACGTGCCGGGTTAACGATGCTGACGTACCAACCATTGTCTGCGAGCGCAGTCGCGACTGCATCGCTGTACGGTCCCGTAGCTTCAAGCACGATCGGTGCTTCTTCCGTCATGCCTCGTTCCGATAGCCATTGATTGAGCAGAGCGTGACCGCTGCCGGTATTCTGAAAAACCTTTGTCTTGAGTTTGCTGCCGGTTGCGATGCAGACGTCCAACTTCTTCTTCGATACATCAATGCCAACGGCGTGCTCATTCATCCTGTCCATCCTCGTATGCAGGCTTGCAGCCGCGGACGGTTGCGCCTAAGTTACCGTTCGGAGTTGATGATTGAGCAAACGGGACGATGGACTTATCTGACCCACAGGCTGAATCGCCTAAAGTCTTGTCAGCCTCTATCGCCCCGGCCGATTCATCGAGATCAATATCTTTAATGCCGTCGGCAGAATCAAGATACGAAGTCTTGTGCTTTGAACGTTACGACTATGCAAAGCGCAAGACTTGACCCTCAAAAGCCCCTTGGGAATCATCTGTAACGCACGTTCAGGCGCAAGCTAACATCGGGGGGAGGGAGAGAGAATGAGCGTTGCTATCACTGTTGCCTTCGCACTGCTTGTCGGTGCTTCTGCCGAGCCGGCGATGACGAGCGGCATATCCATGCCGATTCAACAGGTTTCGCCGGAAAAACTTCATCGCGCGCTGTACCTGGAACATGGCCCCGTCGTGGACGCGTCGGCGGAACTGTGCCGCCAGACGTACCCGAATTTTCACGCGAGGATTTATGAAGTCGTGAACAAGTGGGGCCCGCAGCCGGAACTGCTTGGCCAGTTGCGCGGCATGAAGCAATACCAGGGCAACATGCAAAAGGCGCGTGCGCGGCTGGCGAGTACAGCTGACGGCGCGCCGGAAGATGGCAATTCCGTTTGTGAGCCACTGCGACGCCTGTTCCTCGACGAAGGCGGGACCCTGAAGGCACAGCCACCCGCGCCATCAGCGCCGGGAAAGGAAAGCGGCTATGGCAGTGGCGATGGCAGCGCGGCGATGGCTTACGTCATGCTGCTCGGCGCCGAAGCCGAGTGCCGGTTCTTGCTGCCCGGCAAGAATGATCAAATTGATGCTGCAATGGCGGCCGTGCGTCAGCGCGATCCGGAAATGTTCGCGAGGCTCGACGGCGACCCTTCGATCGATGGTTACCGTGAGCGGATACGTACAGCGACGCCGGATGAGTTACGACAGGGCATGATGAGCACTGATAAATGCCTGGGCTTCATTGAGCGTTCGCTCGACGGCGCACCGGATTGAAAAGCCACTTGCAGCCAGGGTGAGGACGACGTGAGCTTTTGGGGTCGAGTCTTGCGTTGTTGCGTAAAATTCAATGGGATTACGGTTCAAGTGGAATGGATATCTTATGTACTTTCGTTGCGCCCGGCATGTCAGAAAGTTCGTCCCATAACGGGTCAACAAGCCTCACGTATTCCGAACGGTCGCGCAGAATCTGAAGGTTGGCGGGTGTGGCTCGCGCGGTCGCGCCGATGAAAAGCACGCCGTGTTTTCGAAACGCTGTAGATAATGCCTTGACGTGTTCGATATGACGCTGGAATCGTTCCTTGTCCTCGGGACGGTGTCCGTCGCGTTGAGTTTCATCATCGATCAACGCATTGCTTTCTTCCATCTGCGTAATGAACTGACTGTGCTGGTGATGTAATCGCTCAAGCCCGTTCACGAGGCTTTCTCCGTCCCGCAGGTCGAAGCCTCCGTTCTGTCCATTCCATCCGAAGTCAAGCGATACGATGGTCGTGCTGGATTTCCTCAGCTCGCGTAAAAGCTGTTCGCCGGTCAGATGCGCCGTGAACGACAGCTGCGCTTCGAACCTTTGCGAGGGAAATTCTGCCGCGAGACGATTCAGCACTGCATGTCTGCTTGAAATGTATGCCTCGATGTTGTCGCGCGGCGGCGTGAAAATGATGGCGACACCCCGTGTGTTGGTAATACGCGTCGGTCGCGTCTCTACGTCCGCAGGCGCGAGGCTCGCGGTGGTCAGCAGTCCGGCGAGAATCAGTTCGAGTCCGATCACGTGAATATCCTTTGGCAGGGGTTTGCCAACTCATGGGATGAGATCGGCGTGATGATCAATTGTCTTCCTTCACCCACAGTGTGCACTTGAACAGCCACGCGTGAAGTTCGTTCACAAGCGCGTGGCGCGATCGCGTCGTGAAGGTGTGGACATGCTCGGCGTCGCGGAAATGCAACGGTGCGTTGGTCATGCGTCGGCCGCGTTCAGTGCGCTGCCAGGGCGCGTATTGCACCGTCAGCCGGAACTCGCCGTTCACGTCGAACTCCGGCCGCCATTCGACGTCGATCCAGAAGCGGCGCGGTTCGTGTGTGGCCGAGAACATCGACGAGCCGCCGAAGTAATCGATGTTCTCCGCCGTAGGGTCGAGTTCGACCAGATTGTTGATGTCGATGCGCCAGCCCGGCGGAACTCGCAGCGGTTGGAGCATTTCCAGAGCCTTGATCATGTGCCGTTAATCCAGTCCAAATTGTGCGGCTATCGTACCGCGCGAGTGCGGCGTGAATAATGCCCCTGTCGGCTTTCAGAACCGATTCGGGTACATGCCGCTTGAGGCGGACGCGAACCGGAAGACTTCGGACGCCCTCTATCACCACTGTCTCCGGCTACTTCACCTTGCACCTGTTCAATAGCGATCAAATTAGAACTCATCAGACAAAAGCTGGACTAGACTTTTTACGTCCCTTCTCTCGGTTCATAAAAGGAGCGCGTGATGATTTCACTGGTTCAACTCTGGTTGCCGATCCTGCTCTCGGCCGTGGGTGTGTTCATCGCCAGCAGCGTGCTGCACATGGTGCTGAAGTTCTGGCACATCCGGATTACAAGGCGTTTCCCAACGAGGACGATGTCGCCGCGGCGATCCGCAAGGGCGCACCCGCGCCGGGAATCTACATGTTGCCTTACTGCAGCCCGGAGAACGCGAACACGCCGGAAACGAAGCGCAAGTTCGCCGAAGGGCCAGTCGGCGTGATGTTTCTGCGCGCCAACGGCATGGTCAACATGGGTGTGACGCTGTCGCAGTGGTTCGTGTTCACGGTGATCGTGTCGCTGTTTGCAGCCTACGTTGCTGCCAACACCCTGTCGGTCGGCGCCGATAACATGCAGGTGTTGCGCGTCGTCGCGACGGTCGCGTTCATGGCTTACGCCTTCGGCGCCGTTCCTTACGCGATCTGGTGGGGGCAGCCGTGGAAGGCGTTGTTCAAGGACGTCATCGACGGCCTGATCTACGGTCTGATCACCGGCGCATTGTTTGCCTGGTTGTGGCCGGCTGCCACGGGCGGATAATGACGGCGAGTTGGCAGGTGGGATATGCCGCGGAGCTGCCGGCATAACGGCGGCCTGCGCCGTCAGGCCATGCCCGATGGCGCGTCCACAGCCTGTTGCATAGTCTCGCGCGGGTTTTGATCGTGGCGCGACGGCTTGTGTTTCGAGTTGTCGATGACGCAGCGCGGTCGCTGCCATAAATAATGTGAACACGTTTTGGGAGGATCGGAAAATTCGTACCTTTCTCACAAATCCGTTCTTTATCGGATACGCGCTCCTGTGGTTGGCGAGTACAGGAATACTCGTCGGAGTTTATGGCTACGGTCCTGTCGAGCCGATCGCCGTCCTGGTGATCTTCGGATTTCTTCTGCCCGGGCTCGCGCTGCTTCTTACGCGCGGATACTCGCCGCGTCCGCTGCGAATCGACTCGCCACGGTTGGAAACGCGCTTCGTTCTCGCGTACCTGCTGTTCATCGTGGCGTTCCTCGGCTGGGGCCTCGATCTGGTGCACGCATCGTTTCCCGATCAGCCTGCAAACGACATCGCCGTGCTTGTTGCGAAGGTGATCGTGTTTGTCCTTGTGCCTTTCGCTCTGCTGATGTCGAGAGGATACCGTTGGAAGGATTTCGTTACCGCGCGATTGAATCGTCGCGAAGTGGTGGTTGCGGTGGTGTTGTCGCTCGCTTTCATCGGAATCAATGCACTGATCGGGCAGGGTCCGAAGCGCATAGCGGAATCCGGTTTTGACGCGACGACGATTCTCGTCGGCGGCATGGCTGTCTATCTGTTTCTGATGATAGAGGTCGGGCTGGTGGAGGAATTTTTCTTCCGCTCGCTGTTACAGGCGCGCCTTGCCGCATGGTTGAAATCGAATGTCTCGGGATTGTTCCTCGCGGCGATTCTCTTCGGAATCGCGCACGCGCCGGGATTCTATTTGCGTTGGGAGCAGAACGCGGCGGACCTGTTCGCGGAACCGTCGTTGTTGTTCGCGCTCGCATACAGCATCGCTGTGATTTCGGTTGCCGGCGTATTCATGGGAGTTGTCTGGCTGCGTACGCGGAGTCTGCTGGTGGTGATACTCATACACGCCGCAGGTGACTGGTTGCCAAACGTCGCGGAAACGCTGAAAAACTGGGGAGTGCAACCGTAAGGTCACGACTCGCGAATGAACGACATTGCTTGCGCACAGAAGGTTGAACGTTCTCGGTAATAATCGGGAACAATTCAAAGTCTTGAAGAGGCGGCCATCGGCCGCCTTTTTTTCTCCAGCTCCTGAAAAACTGATCGGTGCTTTTTCGGGGCGTTCGTTTTCTGAAACGCGAGGCGAGCCGCTGGCAGGCTGCCTGGAAAGCGTGTGTTAACGGATGGATGAGCGGCGACGGTTCAAATTGCCGGCTTTCGCAATCGAATCATAGGAGACCGGTCGGTTTTGCTCTCAACCGATCGGCAAGGACATGCGTTGAGCCTTTCGTCTACCTGATATCCAGCCGCATCGGTTGATAGCGGACGCCGTGGGTTTCCCGCCGGGAACCACAAGGAACAAATCCCATCCTTTGATATGCAGGCGTGGCGAAAGATGAAGCGTTCACGGTAAGGACGCCCACATCGGGCGACGTAGCGAGGCAATGCGTGATCGCGATATCAAGCAGGCGGCGCGCGATGGATTGACGCTGGAATGCGTCCGCGACGAACAGGTGATAAAGATGACCGTCATCGCGCGCAACGCACACGCCGGCCAAGTCATCACCTTGTGTCGCAATCCAATGAGCGTAGCCTTCCACCATTCGCGCGCGAGCGGCATCCGCCGTCATTGTCGTGAGCAGGTGTTCAAAGCCCTCGGGCGTGCAATCAACGTGCAGGTACTGGACCGCCATCGCGACGATCAGGGTCGAAATGCGTTCCGCGTCTTCAGTGTTCGCCGGACGAATGTCGATCATTTCCAGACTCTGCGTCACGTTGAGCGCGACAGGCCATGATTTCGATGTGGCTCTCGTGCGGTACGGAGATTCATCCGAGCGCACCGTAAAGAATGAATGCGCCAAGACCAAGACTGGCGAGCGCATACAACGGCAGGAACCGGATCACGATCGGAATGACGCGTTCGGCGAAACGTTGATGCCACCGCCACGGTATGAGAAGCATCGCAACGGATGTGACAACGATCAGCCATCCGAACCATCGGAAAATTTCCGCAAAGTGCATGGCGGATGAAAAGACAATGAAACTTGCACCCGCTATCAGGCGTGCGGTCACTTCGAAGTAGTGCGCATACGCAGAACCCGCGAAGCCGCGAAGAAAACGGCGAGCATGATCAGGCGCGATCAAGGCCAGCGGTGCAAATGCGGACAGTCCAAGACCGGTCGCCGTGACGATAAGCCCGGCAATCAACATGAATAACTCTGCTGGTTGCGCATCCGTATTTCAGTTGTCATGGAATGGTAGCATCCTCGAATGAAAGCCCGAACATGTCGTGGTTCCCGTGCGTCGTACTTTAACGGATATCGCGCTTGTAGGGCATTTCATGAATCGGACGCAGGACCGTTGTCCGGACGTCGGGAATCAATACAACGCTGGCGTTTCGATCGCTGCGAGTTGTCCCGTGGGTTGTCATGTTGAACCGGCGGCGCCGCGCTGCTGTAATTTACGCAGACCGAGAATGGCGAGATCAACCGGAGCATCGCATGCACGTTATTCATTCCCCGAAACACGCAAACCACGACGGCGGCATGGAGCTCCACCGTGGCGAGCTGGTCCCGTGCTTCGAGATACCGGCACGTGCGGACTACATTCTGCGTGCCGTAACAGACGCGGGATTCGCTCTTTCTTTGCCACGCGCGTTTCCGGAGGAGCTGTTGCATCGCGTGCATGATGAAGCGTTCGTCACTTTTCTTCGCACGGCTTACGCCGAATGGCGCAACGAAGGCCGCGACGGTTTCATGCTGCCGGGCGTGTTTCCCGCACGCGGTTTGCGTCGTGACCGTGTTCCAGCGGGTTTGCATGGGCGCATGGGTTACTACGCGTTCGATGCGGGCACACCGATCGTCGAGGGAACATGGCAGGCCGCGCTCGCGGCCGCGCATTGCGCACTGACTGCCGCGGCGCTTGTCATCGAAGGTGAGTCCGGCAGTTACGCGCTTTGCCGACCGCCCGGACACCACGCCGGTCACGCAACATACGGCGGCTATTGCTTTCTCAATAATGCGGCGTTGGCCGCGCAACATCTGCGCGACAACGGTTTTGCGAAAATCGCGGTGCTTGATGTGGATTACCATCACGGCAACGGGACGCAGGAAATATTCCGGGAGCGCGACGATGTGTTGTTCGTGTCCATTCACGGTGACCCGGAAACGGAATACCCGTTCTTCCTCGGTTATGCGGACGAACGCGGTGCGGGCGCAGGCGAAGGTCATACACTCAATATTCCGTTGCCACGCGGCAGCGGCTGGGTCGAGTACGACGCGGCGCTCGACACAGCGCTCGACGCGATCGCACGTTACGCGCCGCATGCACTGGTGGTGTCATTGGGCGTCGACACATTCGAAGGCGATCCGATCAGTGCGTTCCGTCTCTCCGCGAAACACTTTCCTGTGATCGGCGAACGTCTCGCATCGCTGCGACTGCCGACAGTGCTCGTCCAGGAAGGCGGTTACGCGGTGGAAGAAATCGGAACAAACGTTGCAAGCGTGCTCGAAGCATTCGGGTGATTCGACGTGATCAATGCTTTTGATCGCGTGATTCCTTGATCACTCACTAGGCACGTCCGCGGAGCAGAATGCATCACCTGCAAGCCATCTCATCTGAAAATCCACACTGCGAGGTCCTGGATCATCACGGTCTCGAAAATGCAAGCACAAATTTCAACTGTGCGTTGCATGACTCATGACTCGACGAATATCGGACGCGAAAATTTTGCCTTGCAAAACCTGTGACCAGTCCGCAGTCAGTCGTCTCCCCTGAATAAACCTCCAAGGAGGCGAAGATGAAAAAGTTTGCTCCAATCTCAATCCTGGTGGCCGGTGTTTTCTCCTCAGGCGCCGTTCTCGCCGAAGACGTCAATTTCGATCGCAAGGATGAAAACCGGAACGGTTACCTGAGCCAGAGCGAGTGGCGCCAGGTGCAAGGCGTTAACGTCAGTTTCGAAAAAGCGGACATGGACGGCGACCAGCGCTTGTCGAAGTCCGAGGTGAAGCAGGCGACGAAGAACAGCCAGAAGAGCGGCTCGCAGCAGGCGAGTTCGCAGTCCGGTTCGCAGGGTTCACAGCAGATGAGTTCGCAGCGGGTGAGCGCGCAGTCCGGTTCACAGCAGAACTCGCAGCAGTCCGGCCCTGAGATGAGCGATGCCGCGTTCCAGCGTATTGATGCGAACGGCGACGACCGCATCACGCGTCAGGAAGCGCAGCAGGCGAACAATGACTATCTCACTCGTACCTTTGACGGTATCGATAGTGACAGCAGCGGTGCGATCGAGAAGCAGGAGATCAAGGCTGACGGTCGTTAATCGACATTGTTGAATGGCAGGCGTGGATGCAGCCCTTTGCGGGCTGCATTCCTGTCTGTGATTGCCCTGTCTGTGATTGCCGATCATCGATTGCGGTTTGCGCACTCCGCTGCCGCAATTTTTTCTGTTGTGTGAAATATCCGGCGTCGAATGCTGTGTTCAGCTTGGCGTGTCCGCCGCTTCTATGTTTTCTTCGCGCACGCTGATATCTCCGATATACGGGCGAATTCCCCTTACGGTGGTCATGCGCGCTGTCATATGCACGATCGTGGTCTATTCTCTGAAGGTGCACAGGGGCTGTGCTTCATCAGGGGAGCGGACCAATGATCTTTTTTTCCATCGAACTTCGCCGGATTCTCGGCGTGATGATTCTCGTCGCGGCCGTTACAGGTTGTGAGCGCAACAATGACGACGTTACGGTTGATGCCGAAAACGGCGCGGAAACCGCGACAACCGCCGAGCGTGACGTACCGGCGACTCAAGCGCCGGGTGCGGCGTCGGTGATTGATGTTGTCGTCTCCGATTTCACGATCGAGGCGCCCGCGGAAGTGCCGGCGGGCTGGACGACGGTGCGCCTTGCCAACAAAGGTCAGCAGACGCATTTCGTGGTTTTCTATCGGATTGTTGACGGCAAGACCATCGAGGACCAGCAGCGCGAAGTGGTGCCGCATTTCGACGCGGCAATGATCGCGCTGCAATCCGGTGAAGTCGACAAGGCGGGTGCCGGCGAAATGCTCGGCGCGATACCCGCGTGGGCGTTCGCGGCGAAATACCGCGGTGGACCCGGCTTGCTCGCACCGGGACGCACGGCCACGACGACAATCAATCTCGATGAGCCCGGCACTTATCTTATGGAGTGCTATGTGAAATCAACGGATGGCACATTCCACACGTCGATGGGAATGCTGCGCGAAATAAAGGTGACAGCGCCGGCGAGCGCAGCCGTGGAACCCGACGCGGACATCGAGCTCACGCTGACGAATGCCGGAATCGCGATGTCGGAAGAACCTGCTGCCGGACGTCACGTCGTCCGTGTGAATTTCGCGGAAGATCCGAAAGGCTTCCTGCCATATGACGTGCATCTCGTACGACTGACGGATGACACGGACATGGAACAGATCGTCGAATGGATGGATTGGATGAACGTCGGCGGATTGCGTGCACCGGCGCCGGCGGAATTTCTTGGCGGTGCCGAGAACACGCCGGCCGGCCATCACGCTTACATCACCGTCGATCTCGAACCCGGTCGTTATGCATGGATATCCGAGATCAACGCGGATCGGATGCTGCACGAGTTCACTGTTGAGTGACGGGATCGTTCGAACCGGTTTCAGCGCGTGAATGCGAAGCGGGTAGGGAGCAAAAAAGAAGGGGACCGTCGGTCCCCTTCGTCACGAAGTCTCCGTGGTAATCAGAATTCGGCGTAGTCGTCATCGTCGGACAACCAGGTGTCATCCGCTTCATTGTTGTCCAGAAAGCCGTCGTCGTTGGCATCCCATGCATCGAAGTTGGCATCCACGTAATCGTCGTCCGCCGCCTCGTTTTCATCGAGCAGTCCGTCATCATTGATGTCGTAGGTGTCGAAACTGTCTTCGCCCCATTCCGCCCAATCGTCATCCGTTTCAGAGGCTTCGAGCCGACCGTCGTCGTTCTCGTCCCAGGTGTCGAAGTTCGCGTCCACGTAGTCGTCATCGCCGATCTCGTTCTCGTCGAGAAAGCCGTCATCGTTCGCGTCGTAATAGCTGAAGTTGTTGCCGGTCACGCCGGCGTCATAAATCCCGACACCGGTGCCGTTCGTGGCCCATTCGTTCTCGTCGAGGTAACCGCTGTCATCCTCGTCAAGTGTTCCGTAACTGACGACAACGGAATCGAAGCCGTTGTTGTTCGCTTCGTTCTGACTGACGCGACCGTCATTGTTCGAGTCGGCCTGCTGGAAGTTCGACTGATTCCGGTTTTGGTTCTGGCTTTGGTTCTGGTTTTGTTTCGAGCGGTCGTCGTTTCCTTCGTTGGCGAAGGCGACACCCGTGGATAGGAGTGCCGCGAGAATGATATGTGATACGGATTTCATGTTTGCACCTCCTGTCAGTGCCCATGCGACTGGAACCCTGTGACTGACGATTGACTGCGGATTTTGCAAGGCAAAATCCGGTTGTTATTTTTCTATTACTTCGCGTGCGCGGAGGGTTGGAGAAAGAATTTCAACCGTTCGTTGATGAGCGCAAGAAACGGGAAGAAGCGGCGTGACGTGGAACGGATAATGCGGTCACTGGTTGAAGGAGTACCGAAATGATGAAGCTTCACGACTACCTTCCCTCGCAAAACGCCTACAAGGTCCGGCTGCTGCTCAATCATCTGGGCGTCGAATACAAAACGGTCATCGTGAGTATTTTTGAAGGCGAGGGGCGGCGGGCCGACTTCCTGGCGAAGAATCCTGTCGGCGCGGTTCCCGTGCTCGAGCTGGAAGACGGACGCACATTGGCGGAGTCGAACGCTATCCTGATGTATCTCGCTGAAGGAACGCGCTATCTGCCGTCCGAACCCTGGTCGCGCGCGCAAGTGGCGCGCTGGATGTTCTTCGAAGAGGACTACGTGCAGAACGGCATCGCTTCGTTGCGGCACTGGACGTTGACGGGCAAGCTCGCGCGCCGTAGCGAGGAAGCGATCAACGGTAAGCGAGCCGTGAGTCTGAAGACACTCGCGATTCTGGACGCATGGCTTGGCGAGCGGGAATTTCTTGTCGGAACGTACACGGTCGCGGACATGGCGATGTACGCTTATGTCGGATTTTCTGAAGAGGCCGGTTTGCCGATGCAGGATTACGTGAACGTCGTGAACTGGATCGCGCGAATCCGATCGCAACCCGGCTTTCTCGACACGGTGCATCCTTATTCCATGGATTCTCATTCCATCAATGAACTCGCATAAACAGAAAGTCGACTGGCCGCGGGTGTTGTTGCGCGCGTGCCGTGCGATCGAGTCCGCGGAAAAATCGCCCGCGCTTGCGGAACTCGCACGTGATGCAAACGTCAGCGTGTATGAATTTCAGCGCCAGTTCACGCGCCGCCTCGGCACAAGTCCGAAGGCGTACGCGCAGGCCTTGCAGCTGCACCGACTGGTCCGCGCGACAGGACAGAACGAGAACACGCTGGACGCGCTTTACGCCGCGGGTTTCGAATCCGTGACCGCGGCCTACGCGAATTCCAAAAAACATCTCGGTGTTCCGCCGGCGAGTTTGCGCAAGGACATCGTCATCGGCTGGTGGCTCGGACTCTCCGATCTCGGCTGGATGTTGATGGCGGCAACGGCCAAAGGAATCTGCTGGCTCGCGTTCGGTGAGCAGCCGGGCGCGCTGCTGGAAGAACTGCATGCTGCATTTCCGAAAGCCCGTTTCAATAACGATGAAGCGCGGCTGCGTGAATGGTTCGACAAGGTGCGGGAATTCGTGCTGTTGCCCGGCGATGCGCTGGATCTTCCCGTCGATGTGCAGGGAACGGCGTTCCAGGCGAGTGTCTGGAAAGTGCTGCGCAGGATTCCGCTCGGCGAGACGCTTTCGTACAAGGAAGTGGCGTCACGTCTTGGACGACCGGAAGCGGTGCGCGCGGTTGCATCGGCGTGCGGACGCAACAAGGTTGCGCTGCTGATTCCCTGTCATCGCGTCGTCGGTGCAAACGGCAATCTCGCCGGGTATCGATGGGGACTTGAACGCAAGGCCGTGCTGCTCGAGCGCGAACAGGAGCAATAAGTGCAACTGAACGTGCATTGCAGGCAACTGCTGCAATGCGCTGATTCCAGCCGCCGTCGCATAATCGTCACATATCCCTGTGGGCAATCTGCTAGGCTGTGCCACTTGTCATAACTCCTGGGTGGCGATCTTGCAGGAACAGAAAAATTCAGTCAGCGCGATATCCCGGCTGACCTTCACAGGCAACAAGGATTTTCATCGCGAATTGCGCTCGCGGGTCGATGCCTGGTTTGCGACGACGGGTCGCCGCAAGCGCGACAATCCGTCGATGTACGTGAAAAGCGCCATCATTCTCACGGTGTTTTTCGCGACCTACGCCGTGCTGGTGTTCGCGGCGAATGCCTGGTGGCAGGCCGTACCGCTGGCCGTGCTGCTCGGTCTGGCGATGGCGGGCATCGGTTTCAACATTGAGCACGACGGCGGGCACAACGCCTATTCCAGCCGCCGCTGGGTGAATCGGGCGAGCGCGCTCACGCTGGACATGATCGGCGGCAGTTCCTATCTCTGGCGCTGGAAGCACGCCGTGTTTCACCACACCTACGTCAACATCAAGGGCTTCGATGCGGACATCGATCTTGGTGTTCTCATCCGCCTGAGTCCGCATCATCGGCGCTTCGCGCACCAGCGTTTTCAGCACTGGTATGCGTGGCCGCTGTACGGCGTGATGGCGATGAAGTGGCATTTTTATGACGACTTCCGTGATCTGGTCACCGGCCGGATGGGCGACCTGCCGTTTCCGCGTCCGCGCGGCTGGGATCTGTTCACGCTGATCGCCGGCAAACTGGTGTTCTTCACGCTGGCGTTCGGCATTCCGCTGCTGGTGCATTCATTCGCGAACGTGGCGATCTTCTATGCGCTCACCGCCGCTGTCGCCGGTGTGACCTTGAGTGTCGTGTTCCAGCTCGCGCATTGCGTGGAAGCGGCGGATTTCGTGGCGCCGGACGCAGGCAGCGATGAAATCGCGAACGCCTGGGCCATCCATCAGGCGCAGAGCAGCGTGAATTTCGCGCGCGAAAGCCGGCTGGCGGCGTGGTATCTGGGCGGGCTCAATTTCCAGCTGGAGCACCATTTGATGCCCGGCATCTGTCATGTGCACTATCCCGCGCTTGCGCCGCTGGTGAAGCAGGTCTGCGCGGAATACGGCGTGCGTTACGCGGAATACCCGAGTTTCGCGGCCGGCGTGGTCGCGCATTATCGATGGCTGAAACGCATGGGTTTGCCGGACGACGTGCAGGAGACGGACCTCGCCTTACCCAGTCAGAAGGCCGCGTGAAAAATTATTTCGGGCTGATATCTGCACGTGTTGTAGACTTCAGGGCGAACAGATCAGTTGCGATTCCGTACTGGAACCATTGGAGAAGTGATGCAGCAGAACAAGTTATATGTCGGTAATTTTCCGTACAGCGTTGATGAAGATCAGTTGCGCGATCTTTTTTCGGAGTACGGCGAGATCGAAGATCTTGCCATGATCAAGGACCGGGATACCGGTCGGCCGAAGGGCTTCGCCTTTATCACGTTCGCCTCGCAGCAGGCCGCTGAAAAAGCGCTGGAACAGGATGGTAAGGACCTCGGCGGACGTCCGCTCAAGGTCAACATGGCCACTGAAAAACCGTCGCGCGGCGGTCGTGGTGGTGGCGGCGGCGGCGGCGGTCGCAACCGCTGGTAAGAGCGAACAACCGCGAAAAATTCACGGTTTTGAAGAGGCGGCCCGATCCAGAGGCCGCCTTTTTCTTTTCGGACATCAGCGTGAGTACGTCAGAATTTTTGTCCCGGGATGAAGTGCGACCGTCTTCTTTCACCGCTCACGGCGATTCAAAACATGACACCTTCCGATGCTTCAGTCGACGCCCGGCAGATCCCTGCGCACGTCGTGCTGTCGTGCGCCGTCATCGCTTTTTCTTGCCGGATTCGCCTGCTGCTCTCGCGGCATGTCCTTGCCGAACTTTTCCGGATCGGTCTGCGGGTTTCGCGGCGCGTCGCGGTCTTCCGTCACCTGCCGCGCTTCCCGTTCGTATGACTGCCGCTGCCGTGAATCGCCATCTGTGTAATCCGAGGAGTCTGCCTGCTGTTCGCGCTGCGCCTGCTCCTCAAGATACGACGGCACGTTTTCCGGCCGTTTGGGTTTGCCGCCCGGCGTCGTCTGATTCTCTTGTTTGCTGTGATTCATGAGCGTTCCTTCAAAGTGAATCGTTATAAAGTGTTCCGATCATCAGTGCAGTGACACGCGGTGGTGCGCGACAACGCGCTTTCAACGAAACCCGCCACAGACATGAAAGTAGGTCGCGCTCGCGCACCCCGGACAGCCCCGCAATCACCTAGTCAAAACCCCCTTCGAAAAACGGCGGGTCACTGTGCAAGTCCTGCAGTTCTCGCGCAGTCGTCTATTCTCATAAGGTCAAAAACAAGGAGTGGAGCGATGAGCGAAGAAATGATGTACCTCGTGTGGGTGACCATTTTCACCGCGTTGCTGTGGATTCCGTACGTGCTGAACCGGATCATGGTGCGCGGCCTGGTTGATACCGTGGGTTATCCCGCGAATCCGGAACCACTCGCGCCATGGGCCGAGCGCATGAAGGCGGCGCATGGAAATGCTGTCGAAAACCTGGTGATATTCGCGACGCTCGTGCTGGCCGTGCACGTTCTCGGCGAGAGCACCGCGGCGACAGCGACGGCGGCGATGGTGTATTTCTGGGCGAGGGTCGTGCATTTCCTCGTGTACGCGCTGGGAGTTCCCTGGTTGCGCACACTGGCATTCGCGGCGGGCTTCGCTGCGCAGATGACGCTGGCGTGGGTGTTGCTCACGTAACAGAACGTTCAACCGATATGGCAACAATGACAGCCGTCATTGTCGAAATATCCGGAAAGCGATCCTTGCAACAGGATCGCTTTTTTTTTCGACGTACTGGTCGTTTGACCCGCTGCATTCACTGATGCTGAAACTTCCGTCGCGGCATGCGTTGGCTATAATCCGTCAAAGCCTGGGGAGGGATCATGCCGGAAAGCGCAATTTCACCATCGCGTGGTTTATGGCGCGTCCTGTCGGAAAACTACGCGGTACTCGCCGGCGGCATCTATCTGTTTGCCGCGGTTGTCGGCACCACGTATTACGCCATCCTTTTCGATTACTTCGATCTCGGCGTCTTCGATTACTGGGACGCGGGTGACGTGCTGCTGGCGGCGTTCCGTCAGCCGCTTTCGCTGGTGTTCGGCATCATCGCGGCACTGATCGCGCTGATGATGGTTTTCGAGGCCGAGTACAACGCGTGGCTGCGGCCGAAGAGCGAGTTGCTCTGGAAACTGTTCGGCAATTATCTCACGCAGAAAATGGGCTGGCGCTGGACAGCGGGACCGGTATCCGCCATCACATTCGGTGTCGCCTGGTTTCTGTTTGTTACCGGCGCGATAGCGATCGGTGAAGCGAAACAGATATGGCGCAACGAAACAGCGCCGGTAACGGTGACACTTGCCGACGAGGTCATTGAAGGTCGCGTCATCGCTGCCACCACCACCTACCTGGTATTGCTGGTGAACTCCGCGGATAACGAGGCGCGAACGGCGTTCGCGATTCCTGTTGAAGCGATCCAGTCCATCCGGCAGTGCGCTGACCGCGGCGGTTCGTTGTCGCGGCTGTTCGGAAAGTCGCAATGCCCGCAACCGGACGACAAAGCGTCTGACAAGACGGAAACCGTGCCCGCGGACGTGGAGGAAAACGCAGGCAAGGATGCGACGGCAAAGAAGTGAGGACATTATGTGATCGGTCCTGTTTCTGATCACGTCGTGCGCTGTCCGGGGATGAGCGCGCCGCCGGAAGTGTCAGCGAAACAGGACGAAGCGGCCCGCAACGGGCCGTTTTTTTTTTTGGATTTCACGCAGGTAAAACCCGCTTCACCGCCGTCATCCGGTTTCTTCACTTCTCCCCGAAATAAATTGAACCTTCAGCAGCAGTCGGACAGTTCACGCCAGAGCGTCCTTGTCATCCGGGAAGCGGCATCGCCGCACGTGCAAACGGCATGGCACGCGGATTCCCGTCATCACGCCTGCGGAGGTGAATCATGTCGGCACGCATTTCTTTACACCGTAAAGGACAGTTGCGGTCCTTGTTACGGATTCTGGTTCCTGCAAAACACTCCAAAGCGCAAAACGACGGGAAGCCGGTGAGCACCAGCAAGGTCGCTCGCACGCGATCCGCATGGCCGTTGCTGCTGGTTGCCGTCGCGATGTTGTTTGCGGTGGAAGGTTGCGGTGGCGGCGGTTCCGGCGGAGGTTCCGGCACCGGCGGCACTGATACCGACAACGGCGGCGGCTACGGCGGCGGCAATGATGACGACGGCAATGTCGATGACGGCAACAGCGACGCCGTCCAGCCGACGCTCGCCTCCATACAGGCGAATGTGTTCACGCCGATCTGCACGCAATGCCATACCGGCGCCAGTGCGCCGCAGGGCTTGCGTCTTGAAGCCGGCATGTCCTACGGCATGCTCGTGAATGTCGCGAGTGCGGAGGTGCCGTCATTGATGCGCGTCGAACCCGGCAATCCGGATGACAGTTATCTCGTGCACAAGATCGAAGGGACTGCCACGGTCGGCGGCCGCATGCCGCTCGGCGGACCGTACCTGTCTGCGGACACCATCGCCGCCATCCGCCAATGGATAACGGACGGTGCGTTGGCGGCGGCGCAACCTGCATCCAGCAAGACAACGGTGACAGGCGCGTGGCCTGTTGCAGACAGCACGCTTGTCGAAGCACCGGATCACATCGTGCTCATTGCTGACGGTGAACTCGATACGACACGTCTGCACAAGGACTCGGTGCAGGTTTTCAATCTCAATGACATCGATCCGCTGACACGTGAACCGCGCCAACTCGTGACCGCGCGTCTGCAGATCACGTCGCTCGCACCGACGGTAATCCGGTTGCTCGTTCCTGATTCCGACTGGACGCCCGGACGTTATGAAGTGCGCATTCATGGCAGCGGACCGATGGCGGTCACGGATCGTTCGGGTCGGCTGATCGACGGCAACGTCGACGGCAAACCGGGCGGCGACTTTGTCATGAACTTCGAAATCGGATCCGCGAAATGATCCGCGGCCGGGCCCGCATGTCGCTTGCGAGTGTCGTGCACGTTGCATTGAAGAAGTGCTTCAGCACCTCGACGTCGGCACGTCATCGAAAATGCGGGCCCGGCCTGTTCGCCCTTCTGCTTCTGTTCGCGCAACCGGTTGTCGCGGAACCGTATCTCGCCGTGCAACAGGGCATGAAGTGCGCAAGCTGTCACGTGAATCCGACCGGCGGCGGCATGCGCAATGATTACGGCAATCTCTTTGCGCAGATGACGCTCGCCGCGGAACAACTCGCAACCGATGGTGAACCATGGACGGGACGCTTGAACCGCTACGTCGCGGTCGGCGGCGATCTGCGTACGAGCGCGACGCAGATCGACGTGCCGGACCAGGACGGTGAGTTTGCGTTCGAGCTGGAAGAAATGCGTCTTTATCTTGATTTCAGTCCCGTTCCCGGACGCATCGGCGTTTACGTGGATCAGCGCCTTGCACCGGGCGGCAGCGGCAATCTCGAAGCGTATGCGCGTTACTGGTCGGCATCCGGAACGTGGTACGTGAAGGCGGGACAGATGTATTTGCCGTATGGATTGCGTCTGGAAGATGACAGCGCGTTCATCCGGCAAGTGCCGGGGATCAATTTCAACACGCCGGATCGCGGCGTCGAAGTCGGGTGGGAGAGTCCGCGCTGGAGCGCGCAGGTTGCGGTATCGAACGGAACTGCCGGCGGACCTGAACTGGATCAGGGCAAGCAGGTCAGTCTGCGTGCGGTGCATGTCCGTTCCGCGTGGCGCCTGGGTGCGAGCGTGAACGTCAACGACACCGATGCAGGACAACGTCAGATGCAGAATCTGTTTGCCGGTCTGCGCACCGGTCCGGTCATGTGGCTGGCGGAGATCAATCGGGTCAGTGACGACACCGCTCTTGCCGGAACGCTTGAACAGAACATCGCGTTGCTTGAAGCGAACTGGTTGATGCGAAAAGGACACAATCTGAAAATCACGACCGAGTATCTTGATCCCGACAGCGCGCTCGACAATATCGAACAGAACCGTTACAGCCTTGTCTGGGAGTACACGCCGTATCAATACCTGCAGATGAGACTCGGCGCGCGTCAATACGATGGCGTGCCGCAGGATGATCTGCAGAACCGCAGGCTTTTGTTTCTGCAACTGCACGCTTTCTTCTGACGAGTCTTTTCAACGAAGACGACCTGTCGGGCTCGCGTAAAACCACCCCGTCATCGAATACGCGGCGTCATATCCGGCGTTGCGTGTAAGCCTCCGCGTTTGTTGTGTTTCGGGCGCGTCATTGTCGGCGTTTCACGGTAGTGTCCCGCGCATCTTGTGGTGAGAAACTGGAATCGGTCCTCATTGAGGCGGGGTTTCCGCGCTGCGTGTAAATTCGTTGACGAGTCGGGTTAAAAAGACGTTTCTGCATTTTTCGCGTGTTGTGTCGTCGAAGCCGCGCTTCGGGTCGTTGTGTTTCTTCGAACGACGGGGCGCGTGAGCGATGCTGGAAGCGTTCACGCTCGCCGCGCATTTCGTGACACCCGCAAGTCCTGAATGGTCGGTGAAAAAGCGCATGCTCCGAGAAAGGCTTGTTGAGGTTGTTGCAGCGGGAAATGATCTGCATACACGAAACGACACACCACCGCGACTCACAATGGCAAGACTGCACGATCAGCACGGCGAGTACAGCCACGACTGGGACATCATCACGCTGGATCTTGAATCCGTGCACGATCCTGAAAAGTTCTGGCATGTGTACAACGAAACCGTTGCGCACGAATGGGCGCACAAGCTGAACGCGAGCGTCAATGATTCAAGCGGACACGGTGATGATTTCGAACGCGTGTTCGGCGCGCTTCGGCAAGCGCTGCGCGTTGCGCCGGAAGAGAACCTTCATTGAGCGAATCTGAAACCCGCTGACCGCAGGTGTATCAATGTTTCCGATTCACGGACGACAATGACCCGTCCGTGTCCGTCAATGACACAGCCCGTCAGAGAAATCGCGCGGATAGCGGGTTTCTTCCGTCGCGATATCGGTCACTTCGAAATCCGTGCCGACGTAAGCATGGGAATACGAAAATCGGTACGCCTTGTCCGCGGACGGCCAGCGCAGGACGCCGTGATGAAACAGCTGATCGTTGATCCAGTCGGTTTTCTCGACGCCAGGTTTTTCCAGGTCATCGCGGGTTTCGAGCGCGACGCTGTACAGTCGACCGCGATCCGGCATTCGTATCGACAGCCACTCTTCGCGATTCACGGGGCGCAGCACGAGCATCGATGCCACATCGTCTTGCGGTGACTGCGAGTTGCATCCCCAGCGCGCGAGTGCAGCGCCGATGACTTCGGCTTTCGCAATCTTCACGCCGTCCCGATT
>OBJO01000386.1_pt1 | contig 20116 bp, 20 predicted proteins | sample 1481741 | NCBI WGS metagenome assembly OBJO01 (sample SAMN06140803, study PRJEB22556) | human gut metagenome | host: Homo sapiens | place: China: Beijing | collected 2014 | reverse complement strand
TATTTGACGAGCGCACCGACCGTTACGACATTCGCTTTGACTTAAACAGCTACTGCGGGGGCTTGCATTGCGGTGAGTGCTTTGACGTATTCGTGCGGGGCAAGTGGAAGCCGACCCGGATTGAGTACGGCGACAACTGGTATCTTGTGGGTATCAGAGCCGAGGACTTGAACGGGCTGCGGGTGCGTATCTGACCGCCGCCCCATAAAGAAACGCGAAAGGAGGACGCGACAAATTGCAGGACGAAGTAAACGAAAAGACCATAGCCCTTTACATCAAGACCGGGAAGCTGACCGCCCAGACGCTCCAAAAGGCAATGAAAGCCATACTGTCAAAGGGCAAAAAGCAGCTTGCAAAACCGCCACAGGGAAAGCAGAGCTTAAAGCAGCTTATGAAGCAGAACGCGGGCGTTTCCAACATTGAGATTACCGAGGGCAATATCAAAGCCTTTGAGAGTACGGCGAAAAAGTACGGTATTGACTTTGCGCTGAAAAAGGACACGACGGAAAGCCCGCCCCGCTACCTTGTGTTTTTTAAGGGACGCGACGCTGACGTGCTGACCGCAGCTTTTAAGGAATTTTCCGCAAAGAAGCTGACACAGGAGAAAAAGCCCTCTATCCGCAAGCTGCTTTCCTCTCTGAAAGAAAAGGCGGCGGGCTTGACCGTGCAGCGGGACAAGGTAAAGAACAAGGACAGGGAGGTATCGCTATGAAGCATGAAGTCAAAAAGCTGCTTATCCTCAATCTGCCTTATCTGCTCTTTGTCTATCTGTTTGACAAGATAGGCGCAGCGGTACGCCTTGCCCCCGGCACAGACGCAAGCGAAAAGCTCTTGCAGCTTGGGACGGGCTTTGCCGCCACCTTTTCCAGTATCGCGCCGAGCCTGCACCCTATCGACCTGTTAATCGGCATTGCGGGGGCGGTCATTATCCGGCTTGCCGTTTACATGAAAGGCAAAAACGCGAAGAAATACCGAAAAGGCATGGAGTACGGTTCCGCGCGTTGGGGCGGCGCGGAGGATATAAAGCCGTATATCGACCCTGTATTTGAAAATAACGTGCTACTGACACAGACCGAAAGGCTGATGATGAGCAGCCGCCCGAAGCAGCCGAAGTATGCAAGAAACAAAAACATTCTTGTTATCGGCGGTTCCGGCAGCGGCAAGACCCGCTTTTTCGTAAAGCCCAACCTTATGCAAATGCACAGCAGCTATGTTGTTACCGACCCGAAAGGCACCGTCTTAATCGAGTGCGGGAAGCTCTTACAGCGGGGCGGGTACAAAATCAAAGTGCTGAATACGATTAACTTCAAAAAATCCATGAAATACAATCCCTTTGCCTATCTGCGGAGTGAAAAGGACATTTTGAAGTTAGTCAATACCATTATCGCCAACACCAAAGGCGACGGGGAAAAATCCGGCGAGGATTTCTGGGTGAAAGCGGAAAAGCTCTACTACACCGCGCTAATCGGCTACATCTGGTATGAAGCCCCGGAGGACGAGAAGAACTTCACGACGCTGCTTGAGATGATAAATGCGTCGGAAGCCCGCGAGGACGACGAGGATTTCCAGAACCCGGTTGACCTCATGTTTGAACGTCTGGAAGAAAAAGACCCGGAACATTTTGCAGTCAAGCAGTACAAAAAATACAAACTTGCGGCGGGCAAGACCGCAAAAAGCATACTTATCTCATGCGGCGCGAGGTTAGCCCCATTCGACATTAAGGAGCTGCGGGAGCTTATGGAAACCGACGAAATGGAGCTTGACACCATAGGTGACAGAAAGACCGCCCTTTTCGTCATCATCAGCGACACCGACGACACTTTTAACTTTGTCGTTTCAATCCTTTACACACAGCTATTCAACTTGCTTTGTGACAAGGCAGATGATGAATACGGCGGGCGGCTTCCCGTCCATGTTAGGTGCTTACTTGATGAATTTGCGAATATCGGGCAGATACCAAAGTTTGAAAAGCTCATTGCAACGATACGGAGCCGGGAAATATCCGCGTCAATCATCTTGCAGAGCCAGTCACAGCTAAAAGCCATTTACAAAGACAACGCCGATACCATAGTCGGCAACTGCGACACCACGCTTTTCTTGGGCGGCAAGGAGAAAACCACCCTTAAAGAAATATCGGAAATTTTAGGAAAAGAAACGATAGACAGCTTTAACACGTCCGAAACAAGGGGGCGGGAGCTTTCGCATGGGCTGAACTATCAGAAATTGGGAAAGCAGCTTATGACGGAAGATGAAATTGCAGTCATGGATGGAGGGAAATGTATCTTGCAGCTACGCGGGGTGCGCTCGTTCTTTTCGGACAAATTCGACATAACGAAGCACCCGAAATACAAGTACCTGTCCGACGCAGACCCGAAGAACGCCTTTGACATGGAAAAGCACCTTAAACGCCGCCCCGCCATTGTCAAGCCCGACGAGGTTTTTGACTATTACGAGCTTGACGCGGCAGACTTACAGGAGGACGCAGACCATGAGGAAACGTAGCGCAGAGGAAAAACAAAAGCAGCTTGAACGGTTTTTAATGAATGTTGCGGAAGCCGCCGACGCTGCATTATGGGAGTATTGGCGGGAAAAGGAAGCGGAACACCGCCGTTTTGCAACGGAGTATGTCACGCGCCGGGGGCTTATCCCTCAACAGTGACAGCATGGCAGACCGCCGGGGAGGGGGGGACAGGGGAAGCTACACTTCCCCTACGCTGCCTTGCGGCAGCTACCCCTTTGTGAACTTGCGGGAAGCGAACACCTTGCTACGCAAGCTATTCACTTCCTGCAAGTCTGAAAAAAACGTCCGGCAGCACAGCGGAACACAGAAAGGAGCGATTGAAGCAATCACATCTATCCATACCGGCTACATGATACGCGCCCCCACTTTCCGGCGCAGTACACAGCGGCAGGAGCCGCACCCCTTACAACTGAATACCGCCGCGCCGCAGAACTTACGCAGCGCGGGGACAGCCGCCTTTACCAGAGGGCGGTTTTTTTGTGCGGCGGCGACCATACGCTGACCGCCTTTTGTCCGCTTGCCGGACAGCCGCAGACGCGGCAGAAAGGATATATTTATGGCATTTTTCAATAGCGCAGTAGACGTTTTGCAGACCCTTGTTGTAGCACTTGGAGCCGGGCTTGGTATCTGGGGCGTAATCAATCTGATGGAGGGCTACGGCAATGACAATCCGGGCGCAAAGAGCCAGGGCATGAAGCAGCTTATGGCGGGCGGCGGCGTTGCCCTTATCGGCATGACCCTTGTACCGCTGCTTTCCGGCTTGTTCGGTTAAGAAGCGCGGGTAAAGGCTTATGCAGAGCATACTTGACGCGATTAATGAATGGATAAAGGAAATCCTCATAGGAGCCATAAACGGTAATCTGTCAACTATGTTCGGGGACGTAAACGAAAAAGTCGGCACTATCGCCGCAGAGGTAGGGCAGACCCCGCAAGGGTGGAACGCAAATATATTCTCCATGATACAGACCCTTAGTGAAAATGTAATCGTACCCATTGCGGGGCTTGTCATTACCTACGTCCTATGCTATGAGCTTATCAGCATGGTAACGGAAAAGAACAATATGCACGACGTTGACACTTCCATGTTCTTCAAGTGGGTGTTCAAGGCGTTTGTGGCAGTCTACCTTGTGACGCACACCTTTGACATTACTATGGCGGTGTTCGATATGGCGCAGCACGTTGTTTCCGGCGCGGTGGGGGTAATCGGCGGCAGCACAGAGATTGATGTTGCCGCCGCCCTTGCTTCCATGCAGAGCGGGCTTGACGCTATGGAAATCCCCGAACTGCTCTTACTTGTCATGGAAACAAGCCTTGTGAGCTTGTGCATGAAAATCATGTCCGTACTGATAACCGTTATCCTCTACGGGCGCATGATAGAAATTTACCTTTACTGTTCGGTATCGCCTATCCCGTTTGCAACTATGACGAACCGGGAATGGGGGCAGATAGGAAACAACTACCTAAAATCCCTGTTCGCTATCGGTTTTCAAGGCTTCCTCATTATGATATGCGTCGGCATTTACGCGGTTCTGGTAAACAACATGATAATAGCGGACAATCTGCACAGCGCGATATTCTCCCTTGCAGCCTATACCGTTATCCTCTGTTTCTCCCTGTTCAAATCCGGCGCACTGGCGAAGTCGATATTCTCCGCGCATTAGCGGCGTGTCAAGGGCAGGGTGGAGATTTTCAGAGCGAAGCGGCGAAAATACGACCCGACCTTGACGCGGATAACCCCCATATAATACGGGCGGGCAAAGGGCATAGATTGACCTTTGCCTTGATTACCCTTATGGAAAATTACAGCAACACCAAACCCAGAGAAAGGAGGTTTTCACTTGGCGTATGTACCCGTACCCAAAGACTTATCCAAAGTCAAGACAAAAGTAGCTTTCAACCTTACCAAACGGCAGATTGTATGTTTTGCGGCGGCTCTCCTGTTCGGCTTGCCGCTTTTCTTTCTGCTCAAAGACAGCACAGGCACAAGCCTTGCGTCTATGGCTATGATTGCCGTCATGCTGCCCTGTTTCCTCTTTGCCATGTATGAGAAGCATGGACAGCCCCTTGAAGTGGTGGTGAAGAACATCATACGGACAAAATTCATAGCCCCCAAAGAACGACCATACAGGACAGACAACTTTTATTCCGTCTTAGAACGGCAGAGAAAACTTGAAAAGGAGGTATCAGCGATTGCAAAAGGAAACACGAAGAAACAGCGCGGCGGGAAGCACAAAGCCTAACCCGCCCCGCAAGCTCACCCGCGCCGAGAAAAAGCAGATTGCGGAAATCATCAGACAGGCAAAGGGCGACGGGAAAGCCCACACCGCGCAGCAGACAATCCCCTATATCCAGATGTACCCGGACGGTATCTGCAAGGTTACGGGACGGAAATACTCAAAGACCGTCGCCTTTGAAGATATTAACTATCAGCTTGCACAGGCAGACGACAAGACCGCCATTTTTGAGAACTGGTGCGACTTCCTCAACTACTTTGACGCTTCCGTTTCGGTGCAGCTTTCTTTCATCAATCAAGGGACGCAGCGCGGCGAAGCGGAAAAGGCGGTCAATATCCCGGCACAGGAGGACGCTTTCAATTCTATCCGCACAGAATACCGGGATATGCTGAAAAACCAGCTTGCAAAGGGCAACAACGGGCTTGTCAAAGCAAAATATATCACCTTTGCCATTGAAGCCGACAGTCTGGGCGCGGCGAAATCCCGCCTTGCCCGTATCGAAACGGACGTACTCAACAACTTTAAGCTCTTGGGCGTGTCTGCCCGCCCCATGACAGGCTATGAACGCCTTAAAATGCTGCATGGCATTTTCCACCCGGAGGGCGGGCAGTTTGCCTTTGATTTTTCATGGCTTGCCCCGTCCGGGCTTTCCACAAAGGACTTTATCGCCCCGTCCTCTTTCCGTTTTGGCGAGGGGCGTTATTTCCGCATGGGGCGCAAAATCGGCGCGGTTTCATTCCTTGAAATCCTTGCGCCGGAATTAAACGACCGTATCTTATCTGACATTCTGGACTTGGAAACGGGCGTTATCGTCAATCTGCATATCCACAGTATCGACCAGACCGAAGCCATAAAGACAATCAAGCGCAAGATTACCGACCTTGACAAAATGAAAATCGAGGAACAGAAGAAAGCGGTACGCAGCGGCTATGACATGGATATTATACCGTCCGACCTTGCCACTTTCGGCAGCGAAGCGAAGAATCTCTTACAGGACTTGCAGAGCCGGAATGAAAGAATGTTCCTCTTGACGTTCCTTGTGGTGAACATGGCAGACACAAAAAGGAAACTGGAAAATGACGTATTCGCGGCGGCGGGCATTGCACAGAAGAACAACTGCGCCTTAACCCGCCTTGACTACCAACAGGAAGCGGGGCTTATGTCCTCTGTACCGCTTGGGGAGAACCTTATCCCCATTCAAAGAGGGCTTACCACGTCAAGCACCGCTATCTTTATCCCCTTTATCACACAGGAGCTTTTCCAGACGGGCGCGGCTTTGTACTACGGCTTAAACGCCCTTAGTAACAACATGATACTCTGCGACCGCAAGCAGCTAAAGAACCCCAACGGCTTAATCTTGGGTACGCCGGGAAGCGGGAAATCCTTTGCCGCCAAACGGGAAATGACAAACGCTTTCCTCATTACCGACGACGACATAATTATCTGCGACCCGGAAGCAGAGTATTTTTCCCTTGTGCAGCGGCTTGACGGGCAAGTGATACGCTTATCCCCTACGGGCAAGGGCATTGACGGGAAGCCCCAGTATGTGAACCCTATGGATATTAACCTCAATTACAGCGAGGACGACAGCCCCCTTGCATTGAAAAGTGATTTTATCCTTTCCCTCTGCGAGCTTGTCATTGGCGGCAAGGAGGGCTTGCAGCCCGTTGATAAGACCGTCATTGACCGCGCTGTAAGGAATGTGTACCGGGACTACCTTGCTGACCCCGACCCGGAGAAAATGCCTATCTTGGGCGACCTTTACGACGAGCTGCTAAAACAGCCGGAGCCGGAAGCTGCCCGCATTGCGGCGGCATTGGAGCTGTATGTTTCCGGCAGCCTTAACGTGTTCAACCACAGAACGAATGTGGAGCTTTCTAACCGCCTTGTCTGCTTTGACATTAAGCAGCTTGGAAAGCAGCTCAAAAAGTTAGGTATGCTCATTGTGCAAGACCAGATATGGAACCGCGTTACCATTAACCGGGCAGAAAAGAAATCTACCCGCTACTATATGGACGAATTTCATCTGCTCTTAAAAGAGGAACAGACCGCAGCTTACAGTGTGGAGATTTGGAAGCGTTTTAGAAAATGGGGCGGCATACCCACAGCTATCACGCAGAACATTAAGGACTTGCTTGCTTCCCGCGAGGTGGAAAATATCTTTGAAAACTCTGATTTTGTCCTCATGCTCAATCAGGCGCAGGGCGACCGGGCTATCCTTGCAAAGCAGTTAAATATCAGCCCACAGCAGATGAAGTATGTAACCCACACCGAAGCAGGCGAGGGACTTATCTTTTATGGAAATGTGGTGCTTCCCTTTGTAGACCATTTCCCGAAAGACACCGAGCTTTACCGCATTATGACGACGAAGCCGGAGGAAGTGAGCAGCCTATGAAAACAGACGTAATTATCAACCGGGACGCACTTTGTGCTTTACAGGAGTTCCCCTCTGAAAGCGTCCATTGCTGCGTTACAAGCCCGCCCTACTTTGCGCTGCGGGACTATGGGCTTGACGCACAAATCGGGCAGGAGGACACGCCGGAGCAGTATATTGACAGGCTGACCGCTGTTTTTGGCGAGCTTTACCGGGTACTTAGAAAGGACGGTACGCTATGGCTGAATATTGCAGACACCTATTGCGGCACCGGGAATAAAGGTGGTTATGCTGACCCGAAAAATCCAAAGGGGCGCACCGGACAGCGGATTGCAAGGAACAGCCGCGTTTCCGGCTGCAAGCAAAAGGACTTAATCGGTATCCCCTGGCTTTTGGCGTTTTCCCTGCGGGAACAGGGGTGGTATCTGCGCAGCGATATTATATGGCAGAAACAAAACCCTATGCCGGAAAGCTGCAAAGACCGTCCGACCCGCTGTTATGAACATATTTTCCTGCTCTCAAAGGAAAAGAAATATTACTATGACGCTGCCGCCATTGCGGAACCCTTAGCACCCACTACCGCAGAACGATACCGCAGGGCGCGCAGCACCAACAGCAAATACACGCAGGAAGTTCCCGGACAGGGCAAAGTACAGGGGCTAAACCGACCGCGGGACGGCGGCTATTATGACGACGCACTCATGCCAACTATGCGGAACAAGCGGGACGTGTGGCTGATTAACACTGTCCCCTATAAAGGGGCGCACTTTGCCGCCTTTCCCCCGAAATTAGCGGAAACCTGTATCTTGGCAGGCTGTCCCAAAGGCGGGATTGTCCTAGACCCGTTTTTTGGAAGTGGCACGACCGGGCTTGCAGCAAAAAGCCTTGACCGCCATTATATCGGGATTGAATTAAACGCAGAATATTGCGCCCTTGCGAGGGCGCGGATTGGAGGTGCAGGACTATCAAGCAATTAAAACCACGCGATAAAATCACACAGAAAATGACCCGCGACGGTGCGGTGGAAATCAACGAAACACAGCAGACCGCCGAGCGTATCAGCAGCCGGGAAGCAGACAGCGACTTTTCACAGCCGGACACTGCTACCGCAGAGCGCGTCATGGAACACCTTGACGCAGCCCATACCCGAAAGGCAAGCAAAAAGGCAGTCAAGAAAGCACAGGAAGCGGCTGTTTTGCGTACTTCCACTTCCCGCTTGCAGTTTACCGACGAGGAACGGGAAACGCCGGAACTGCAACCCTACATCAAAAAATCAGAAAAAGCAGCCGACAAACTGGACGAAGCAAAGGCAGCTCTCCCGAAACAGAAAAAACTGGTAAAAGAGCGCACCTTTGAGGAAACCACCGGAAAGGCAAAGACCCGTTTACGCTTTGAGGAACAGGAAAAGCCGATACCCGGCGGCAAAGCCCACAATAACCCGTTATCCCGCCCCGCGCAGGAAGCGGGTATTTTTGTTCACAACAAAATCCACAGTGTCGAGAAAGACAATTCCGGCGTGGAGGGCGCGCATAAATCGGAGGAACTTGCCGAGCGCGGCGCAAGGTACGGGACAAGAAAATTAAAACAGGGCTACCGCAGCCATAAACTGAAACCCTACCGGGACGCGGCAAAGGCAGAACAGGCAGCATTTAAGGCAAACGTGAACTTCCAGTATCACAAAGCCTTGCAGGAGAACCCGCAGCTTACAAGCAATCCCTTTTCCCGCTTCATGCAGAAACAGAAAATCAAACGCCAGTATGCAAAGACCGTAAAGAAAGGCGGCGCAGCCACCGCCAAAGCAGCCGCCGGAGCGTCCCAAACAGCAGCAAAGAAAGCGGCTGCCTTTGCAGGGCGACACCCGGCAGGCGTGATAATCGCTATCGCCGCGCTGCTTCTGTTCATCATGGTATCCGTAGGGCTTTCCTCCTGCGGTGCAATGTTTTCCGGCAGTATGAACAGCGTGTTAGGGACTTCCTACACGTCCGAGGACAGCGACCTTGTGGCAACGGAACAGAGCTATGCTGCAATGGAACATGAGCTGCAACAGGAAATTGACAATATCGAAAGCACCCACAGCGGCTATGATGAATACCGCTATGACCTTGACACTATCGGGCATAACCCCCACGAATTAGCGTCGTACTTGACTGCCCTTTTACAGAGTTACACCCCGCAGAGCGCACAGGCAGAGCTAAAGCGGCTGTTCGGCTTACAGTACACCTTGACGTTGACGGAAGAAATCGAGATACGCACTACCACCGACGAGGAGGGCAACGAGGAAGAATACGAATACCGTATCTTAAATGTGAAGCTGACAAACAAGCCGATTGCTTCCCTTGCGGAAGAACTGCTGAACCCACAGCAGTTTGAAATGTTCAAGGTGTACTTACAGACACAGGGCAACAAACCGTTGATTTTCGGCGGCGGCTCTCCCGACGGAAGCCCGTCCGAGGATTTAAGCGGCGTGGAATTTGTAAACGGCACACGTCCCGGAAACCCGGAGCTTATGGAGCTTGCAAAACAGCAGGTCGGAAATGTGGGCGGCTACCCTTACTGGTCTTGGTACGGCTTTAACAGCCGCGTGGAATGGTGCGCCTGTTTTGTATCATGGTGCTACAATCAAGCCGGAAAAAGCGAACCCCGCTTTGCGGGCTGCGAATGGCAGGGCGTTCCCTGGTTCCAGTCAAGGGGACAATGGGGCGCGCGGGGCTATGAGAATATCGCACCCGGCGACGCTATCTTTTTCGACTGGGATTTAGACGGCGTTGCCGACCATGTAGGGCTTGTGCTTGGCAGGGACGGAAGCCGCGTCTATACCGTTGAGGGTAATTCCGGCGACGCCTGCAAGATAAAGAGTTATGACCTTAACTATCAATGTATCAAAGGCTATGGGCTGATGAACTGGTAAGCAGCCCCGAAAAGAAAGGAGAATTTCATTTATGGCAAACAACAAAATCGACCGTATCAATAAGGAAATCGCAAAGACCCGCGAGAAAATCACAGAGTATCAGAACAAGTTGAAAGGACTGGAAGCGCAGAAAACCGAAGCGGAAAACCTTGAAATCGTGCAGCTTGTACGCGCTATGCGTCTGACCCCGCAGGAACTGAACGCTATGCTGTCCGGCGGCGGTATTCCCGGTATGAGTGCCGCCCCTGTTTCTGATGAAGCCGCAGACTACGAAGAACAGGAGGACAATGCAGATGAAGAATAAACTCAAACAGACCATGACTGCCCTTTGTGCCGCCCTTATCTTTATGGGCGGTTTTTCTGTCCCTGCCTATGCACAGGGCGCAGCCACAGAGCCACCCGCAGAGGACGCGACCAACGACAGCAACGTAGTTGTGGAGGAAACAGAAGAAACGCCGCCCCTTACCCCAAAGGGCAACGCAACACTGGTTGATGATTTTGGCGGCAATAAGCAGCTTATCACTGTTACCACCAAAGGCGGCAACTACTTCTATATCCTCATTGACCGGGCAGCCGAGGGGGAACAGACCGTACATTTCCTTAATCAAGTAGACGAAGCCGACCTTATGGCACTGACGGAAACCGGGGAAGCCACGAAAAAGCCGGAAGTCTGCAACTGTACGGAGAAATGCGAAGCCGGAAAAGTAAATACGTCCTGCCCTGTATGTGCAACTACTCTGACAGGCTGCACAGGCAAAGAACCTACCCCAACACCCACAGAGCAGCCGGAAGAACCGAAAGAAAAAGGGGGCAATCCCGGCGCGGTGCTTGCCTTAGTCCTCTTTGTGCTGCTTGGTGGCGGCGCGGCGTTCTACTACTTTAAGTTTGTAAAACCGAAGCAGAACGTGAAAGGAAGCACCGACCTTGAAGATTTTGACTTTGAGGATTACGACGAGGACGAGCCGGAAGCAGATGCCGGGGAAGTTCCCAAAGAGGAAGAAACGGAGGACGAGGAAGTATGACCTTATTTACCGACAGTCCCTTTGAAAAAATGATGGTACAGAAGCCGGATTATGGCAAAGGGGAAAAATCCCCGCCGGAGCTTTCTTCCCCACGCTGCGCGGGCTGCCCTTACAAGGGGCAGTCCCCTTGTGTGGGGTACTGTATCAGAAAACTGGAAAACAAACGACAGACCAAACGATAAAAGGAGGAAATATCATTGATTTTAGTTATCGCAGAAAAGCCCAGTGTGGCACAGACAATCGCTGCCGTACTTGGGGCAAAGGAAAAGAAAGACGGATTTCTCACAGGAAGCGGCTATATCGTTTCTTGGTGCGTGGGACATTTGGTAGGGCTTTCCGAAGCTGCCGCCTACGGGGAGCAGTATAAAAGGTGGAGCTATGACAGCTTACCGATTTTGCCGCAGGAATGGAAGTACACCGTTGCTTCTGACAAGGAAAAACAATTCAAAATCCTAAAAGAGCTTATGCACCGGGCAGACGTTTCCGAAGTCGTCAATGCCTGCGACGCAGGGCGCGAGGGGGAACTCATTTTCCGCTTTGTCTATGAAGTTGCCGGGTGCAGGAAGCCCATGCGCCGCTTGTGGATTTCCTCAATGGAAGAAGCTGCTATCAAAGAGGGATTTTCTCATCTGAAGAACGGCGAGGAATACGACGCACTCTTTGCTTCCGCATTATGCAGGGCAAAGGCAGACTGGCTAATCGGTATCAACGCCACCCGTCTTTTTTCTGTCCTTTACAACCATACCTTGAATGTGGGGCGCGTACAGACCCCGACCTTAAAAATGCTTGTTGACCGGGACGCAGCCATTACCACGTTCAAGAAAGAAAAATACTACCATGTGCGCCTTTCCTTATCCGGCGCGGAAGCTACAAGTGAACGGATTTCAAATAAGGCAGAAGCCGACGCATTAAAAACGACTTGTGAAGCGTCAAAAGCAGTCTGCACTTCCCTTGTAAAAGAGAAAAAGACCACAGCCCCGCCGAAGCTCTTTGACCTTACTTCTTTGCAGCGGGAAGCAAACCGCCTGTTCGGATATACCGCAAAGCAGACCCTTGACCTTGCACAAGCTCTGTATGAAAAAAGACTTCTTACTTATCCGAGAACAGACAGCAGTTATCTGACCGACGACATGGGCGACACAGCGGCGGGCATTATCAAGCTGCTTTGTGGAAAGTTTTCTTTTATGGCGGGAAAAGACTTCACGCCGGAGCTTGGAAAGGTGCTGAACAGTAAAAAGGTATCAGACCACCACGCCATTATCCCCACTATGGAGCTTGCAAAAACTGATATTACCACGCTGCCGGAAAGTGAAAAAAATATCCTTACCCTTGCCGGGGCGCGTTTACTTATGGCAACCGCCGCAGCGCATACCTTTGAAGCAGTTACAGCTATCTTTGAATGTGCCGGACAGTCCTTTACCGCAAAGGGAAAAACAGTGCTGTACGACGGTTGGAAAGAGCTTGACCGCCGTTACCGGGTAGCCTTAAAGAATAAGCCCGACGCGGACGACGCAGACAACGACACCGAAAAGACCCTGCCGCCATTTACCGAGGGACAGACCTTTGAAAATCCGGCGGCAACGGTAACGGAGCATGACACAACACCGCCAAAACCCCACAACGAAGCGTCGCTCCTTTCTGCTATGGAGCGCGCCGGAAGCGAGGACACCGACCCGGACGCAGAACGCAAAGGGCTTGGAACTCCCGCCACCCGCGCCGCCGTCATTGAAAAACTGGTAAAGGGCGGCTTTGTGGAGCGAAAAGGAAAGCAGCTACTTCCCACAAAAGACGGTATCAACCTTGTGTGCGTCCTGCCGGACACCTTGACAAGCCCGCAGCTTACCGCAGAATGGGAAAACAATCTGACACAGATTGCAAAAGGCAAGGCAGACCCCGCCGTATTTATGGAGGGTATTGAGGATATGGCGCGGGAACTGGTAAAGACCTATCCGTTTCTTTCTGATGATAAATCGCAGATGTTCAAACCGGAACGGGAAGCATTGGGAAGCTGCCCCCGCTGCGGTTCTCCCGTTTATGAGGGCAAGAAGAATTACTATTGCAGCAACAAAGAATGTATCTTTACCATGTGGAAAAATGACCGTTTCTTTGAGGAACGCAAAGTAGCCTTTACTCCGAAGATTGCCGCTGCACTCTTAAAATCCGGCAAAGTAAATGTGAAAAAGCTCTATTCCCCAAAGACGGGCAAAACCTACGACGGAACTATCGTATTAGCTGATACGGGCGGGAAATACGTTAACTACCGGGTGGAGCTTCCGAAGAAAAAATAACTGAATAGCAAGCATAGGAAAAGAGTACCCTTTTCCGTAAAATCCCTGCTTTCTCTACCGAGAACGGCGGGGATTTTTGCTTGTTGGGAAGTGTCCCAAACCCTCTGAAACCGAAGAAAGGAGGTTACACATGGCAAGTTTACGGGACACCGTAAAGGACTATCAAGAAGAATTACGGGACGGTATCGCTTGGGTGGCGTTTTGGAAAACGGGACGTTCTTGGAACGCCGAGCATTTTTCCCTTGAAATGGGCGACTACCTTTACCCGGAGGACAGAAGCCGCATGGAGGAAATCAAGCAGGCTGACCCTGCCGCCGTTGTGGTAAACGGCTATTATTCCGGCTATCTTGGCGAGGATATGAACCTTGACGAGCTGACCGCCGGGGTGCGCCGCCACTACGAAAACGGATATAGCAATATCGGGGAATTTATCGAAGCCCACGACGACAGGCTGCCGCCGGAGCTTATCGAGGAAGCAAGAGCCGCCGCCCACGCTGCGGGGCTTCCGTTCTCTGAAAAAGCCTACCGGGACGGCGAAGAACCCGACCCCTACATTTTTGACGGGAGCATGAGCATGGAGGACTACGAACTTATGCACCGCATGATTGAGAAAGAAAGGAGCGAACGCATGGAACAACCGATTTTAAGCGGGTATCTTTCTAATCTTGGAAAGTACACCGAGGGCAGACCTGCGGGCGAATGGGTATCATTCCCCACGACTGCCGAGCATTTGAAAGAAGTCTTTGACCGTATCGGGATAGACGGCAAAAACTACGGGGAACTGCACATCACAGAATATCAGTCCTCTATTCCGGGACTGGCAGAAAAATTGACCGAGCTTGAAAGCCTTGACGAGCTGAACTATTTGGGCGAGCTTTTGAAAATGCAGTTTGACGACGACCGGGAAAAATTTGCTGCGGCTATCACATACGGCGACCATACAAGGGACTTGCAGGACATCATCAACCTTGCACAAAACCTTGATTGTTACTGGCTTTACCCGTCCGTACAGAGTGAGGAAGATTACGGGCATTATCTGATTGAAGAACTGGACGAGTTGGAGCTACTGGAAGAAGCAAAAAACTATTTTCTCTATGAGGAATACGGGCGGGACGCTGCTATCAATGACGGGGGCAGATTTACCGAGCAGGGCTATATTTACAATAACCGCAACACCTTTACACAGTGGTACGACGAGCGCGACGTGCCGGAGGAATACCGGGTAACGCCGCAACCGCAGGCGCAGGAAAAGGAACAGGCAGACCTTGACGCTGCTATGGCGGTACAGGCTGCACCCGAAGCAGAGCCGCGCCCGGTTCTCCCGCTTATCCTATCTTCCGAAAAACCCGCCGACAAGATGAAAGAGATTACCGACCGACTGGAACAGGGCATTTTGGGGATTTATGAAAGCGACCGCTACGCCGATTATCTGCGTACCATGTCAAAGTTTCACAATTACAGCTTTAACAATACAATCCTTATCGCCATGCAGAGCGGCAGCCTTGTAAAAGGTTACAAACAATGGGAAAAGGAATTTGACCGCCATGTAAAGCCGGGAGAAAAAGCTATCAAGATAATTGCGCCCGCGCCCTTTACCGTCAAGAAACAGGTGGAAAAAATCGACCCGGACACGCAAAAGCCTGTTTTCGATAAGGACGGAAAGCCTGTTACCGAGGAAAAGGAAATCAAGATACCCGCTTTTCGTGTGGTATCTGTCTTTGACATTTCACAGACCGAGGGAAAAGAACTGCCTGTCCTTACCTATGAACTGACGGGCAATGTGGAACAGTACAAAGATTTTTTTGCTGCCCTTGAAAAAACTTCCCCCTTTGCTATGGAATTTGAAGCATTGAATGACGGTATCAAAGGACGCTGCAATTATGAGGAAAAGCGTATCTCTATCAACGAGGGCATGGACGAATTGCAGAACATCAAGACCGCAATCCATGAAATCGCCCATGCGACACTCCATGACATAGACAAAGACGCGCCGGAACGCCCCGACCGCCGCACCCGCGAGGTACAGGCAGAAAGCGTCGCCTATGCCGTTTGCCAACACTACGGGCTTGATACGTCCGACTATTCCTTTGGGTATATCGCCGGGTGGAGCAGCGGAAAGGAGCTTGCGGAGCTGAAAGGCTCTCTTGAAACAATCCGCAGCACCGCTGCGAAGCTGATTGCTACCATAGACGGACATTTCGCAGAAATCCAACAGGCACAGGATAAGGAACAGACCACCGAGCAGGCACAGCCCGAAGCAGAAGCAGCCGCGCCGGAGCTTCCAAAAGAAACAGCCCCGGTACAGGAAAAAGAAGCACAGACCGAGCCGGAAGCTGATACAGGTGTAAGAAGCGAAGCTCCACAGCCCCCACAGCCGGAACAGGCTGCCCCCGCCGCACCTTATTACACTATCAATGAAGCTGCCGCCAAACGTGCAAAGGACGCAAACAGCTTTTCCGATTATAAGCAAGGCAGCGCAACAGCAGAATACAGGCATTATGTAGATGAAGCCGTACAGCTTGCAGAACGGCAGAAACGCCGGGTAGACCCGATGTACCATGAGAAAATCGACAGCCTGCTTGATACCTATGCCCGGAAACTGGCGGCGAACATGAACAAAGGCTATGAGATTGACGCGCGTGTTCCCTCTATCCTTATCGCGGGCGGCTCTAACTTCCCCACAAGGAAGAAAGAAAAGCAGAACGCAGCCCGCGACAGCAACTACCGGGAATGGCAGGACATACAGGGGCTTCTTGATAAAATCCGCAGTACCGGCATGGGCGGTATCAGTGCAGACGACCCGCAGGCAGTACAGAAGTTGGAAAAGAAACTGGAAAGCCTTGAAAAATCACAGGAAACCATGAAAGCCGTAAACGCCTACTACCGCAAGCATAAGACCCTTGACGGCTGCCCGCATTTACCGCCGGAACAGCTTGAAAAACTGAAAGCAGACATGGCGAGCAGTTGGCATTTGGGGGACAAGCCCTTTGCGACTTGGGCGTTATCCAACAACAGCGCAGAAATCCGGCGTGTGAAAGACCGTATCAAATCCATTTCACAGCAAAAGGAAATCGGTTTTGCCGGGTGGGAATTTGACGGCGGCAAGGTGGAAGCAAACACCGAAGCGAACCGCCTGCAAATCTTCTTTGAGGATAAGCCGGACGAAGCCACGCGGGAAGCCTTAAAAAGCAACGGCTTCCGTTGGTCGCCCAAAGCCGGGGCATGGCAGCGGCAGCTTACCAGTAACGCCTACTATGCGGCTGATTATGTGAAAGCCATTGCGCCCCTTACCGGAGAAAAACCTACCGAGTTACAGCGGGCGCATATCCGGCAGCAAAAGGTAGCTGCACAGGAACAATCCGCACAGCACAAAGATACCTTTTCCATTTATCAGATTAAGGGCGGGGACGAAACAAGGGACTTGCGTTTTGAGCCTTACGACCGTCTGACTGCCGCAGGACACCGGGTAGACCCGAAAAACTATGCCCTTGTCTATTCCGCAGAGCTTACGCCGGGGACTTCCCTTGAAGATATTTACACCCGCTTCAATATCGACCACCCAAAAGATTTTAAGGGACACAGCCTTTCCGTTTCCGATGTGGTGGTGCTTCATCAGAATGGGCAGGACACCGCCCACTATGTAGACAGTTTCGGCTATAAAGACGTGCCGGAATTTTTCAAGGAGCAGGAAAAAGCCCTTATTCCCGACGATTTGGAAACGGGCGAAACAATCAAAACACCGAGAGGGACTTTCTATGTAACCGCCATGGGCCGCGAACAAATGGAAGCTGCCGGATATGGATTGCACCACCAGTCCGACGACGGAAAATATCTGATTATGGGGAACGGCACGCGGGCGTTTGCCATTACCGCAGAGCAGCCGGAAAACTATCTGAAAACTGCCGAGCAGACCACCGAGCAAAACTATAATATGATTGACGGACAGATAAACAACACCCCGACTGCCGCAGAACTGGAGGAAAAGGCAAAAGCCGGAGGACAGATTTCTCTTGCAGAATACGCCGAAGCCCTCAAAGCAGAAAAGAAACAGACAGAACCGGAGAAAAAGCCCTCTATCCGAGCGCAGCTTAGAGCAGACAAAGAAAAGACCGCACAGAAAAAAGCGGCAAAATCAAAAAATCACGAATTGGAGGTATGAGCATGATTAGACTAACCGTTGAAGAAATGAACCTGTTGAGTATTTACCATGAGGGAAACAAGGCACAGCTTATGGAAAATATGACGGCTGCGCTGCCATTCATGGACGAGGATATGCGCCCCTTTGCAGAACGCATCTTACAGAAAATCTACCCATTAACAGAAAACGAATATGCGGAGCTTGCCATTTTCGCCGCTGATGAGGTATGACCGGGGATAAGCGGCTCACGCCGCCACAGAGCCGGAAAGTCAACAGCCTTGTAAAAAAAGAATGCTGCAACTGCGAGCGCGGACACTGTATCTTACTGGACGACGGGGAGGAATGTGTCTGCCCGCAGCTTATTTCCTATTCGCTTTTATGCAAGTGGTTTCAAATTGCCGTACTTCCTCTTGATAAACTGCTGTATGCAGAGCTTTTCAAAACCGAGGACAAAAAGCGTTGTACCGAGTGCGGCACATTCTTTGTATCAAAATCAAACAGCGTCAAATACTGCCCGGACTGCCGGAAGCGCATTACCCGCAGACAGGCAGCCGAGCGCATGAGGAAACGGCGTGCGGCGGTTACGCAATAGGGGCGAAAAAAGCCTTGATTTACAGGGTATAAATGGCGTGAAACTGGCATAGGCGATACAGAATACCTTTTCCTTTGAAATCGGGGTTCTACTGCGTAACATTCTAAAATCAGTACCTATAAAAGAACAGGGTGCAGGAGGTCATTACTGGCTTCCTGCACCCTGTTCTTTTTGTGTCTGACTGTCTTTATCCTGCATTTCCGGCTTCGGCTGCAATTCTTTTTCTATCCGGTTCCGGTAATGGGCTTTCCTGCGGTAAAAATATTTTGTTACTTCCTGTTCCGGCAGCCATATCCCCGCAGCTTCTATCTGCTTCATAACAGCGGCAACGATTTCCCGGTTGTTGTGCTTATGCGGCTCTTGTCCCTTTTCTATCCAAAGACGGCGGTATTCCTCATAAAGCCATGTACTGATAGTTTCTTTTTGCCGTTGCTTCAAATGCCGGAACTGCTTATCTGTCCGCAGCAGCTTCCCGTCTACCTTTTTATGATTTTTTGTCCCGATTTCTTTTCTCCTCTCTTTCCATTTCTTCAAGGGGAAACTGGGGGAGGGCTTCTATCAGCTTCATTGTGATATACTGGCGCATATCTTCATCAATTTCCAGTTTGAATGTTCCGTCCGGCTGACGTTTCTTTACAGTTGCCTGTCTGTCGATTTCGTCCTTGTAGCACATAAGCACCTTTTCCACCGCCCATGTTTCCCCGGCAACAGCGGCACGTATGGTTTCATAATCGGGTATCGTTTGGTCTGCCATGTTTTCACACTCCTGTCTGTATTGGAATACCTTTATCCTACCACGCTTTTATGAATATTTCTACTGTAAGCGTTCGGTTTCCCTGCCCTGTTCCGGCTCTTTTTCCAGTCTTAAAATATGGTCTATGTTCTGCTTGATAACGTCGTATTCCTTGACCTTTTCAACTTTAACCCCCAATATTTTCTATTATGTATTTTGAGAAATTCTATTTTCTTTATGAAATCTTCAAAATTTGCAGTTATCCTTTTAGCATAATCAAAAGAAAGGATAGTGTAAAATATGAGTATAATCTTGAAAACAACAAATCTCTGTAAATCATTCAGCAGGCAGACAGTTGTAAATAACATATCGCTGAATATTGAAAAAAATTCCGTCTATGGATTGTTGGGACCAAACGGAGCCGGAAAGTCCACAACACTTAAAATGATAACAGGCATTTTGAAACCGACATCTGGAAGCATTGAGTTTGACGGACACACATGGAAACGAAGCGACTTAAATCATATCGGAGCATTGATTGAAATGCCGCCGCTTTATGAGAATTTAACCGCTTTTGAAAATCTGAAAGTTAGGTCAACTCTTTTAGGATTGACAGACAAAAGAATTGAGGAAGTGCTTCAAATTGTCCGGCTTACAGAAACAGGCAAAAAAAGAGCAGGACAGTTTTCTCTTGGCATGAAACAGCGGCTTGGAATTGCGATTGCATTATTAAATAGTCCTAAGTTGCTTATTCTTGACGAACCTACAAATGGTCTTGACCCGGTGGGGATTGAAGAACTTAGAGAACTTATCCGCTCCTTTCCGGCAAAGGGGATTACCGTTATTTTATCCAGTCATATTCTTTCAGAGGTGCAGCAGACAGCAGACCATATCGGCATTATTGCAGGTGGTGTCTTAGGTTATGAGGGAAAATTTAATACAAATGAAAATTTGGAACAGCTTTTTATGGACGTCGTAAAAAATAACCATAGGGAGGGGTAATGTATGAACTACTTAAAATCAGAACATCTGAAATTCAAAAGAACAATATCAAACAAGCTGCTTTTCATCATTCCGTTTATCACAGCTATTTTTGCATGGATAGTGGGCGGATTTTTCGGTTTTCAATATACAACGATTTATTGGTGGTATGCGTTTCTGCTTCCGGGGGCAATCGCAATTTTATGTTCCTTATCACACCGAAAAGAAGATAGTGCAGGGAAATATTATTCTGTATTTTCTATGCCATTGAACCTTTCAAAATTTGAAATGGCAAAAGGGGTTATTCTGATTGAAAAGCTGCTTA
>OBJO01000379.1_pt1 | contig 20366 bp, 13 predicted proteins | sample 1481741 | NCBI WGS metagenome assembly OBJO01 (sample SAMN06140803, study PRJEB22556) | human gut metagenome | host: Homo sapiens | place: China: Beijing | collected 2014 | reverse complement strand
TAAAAAGATTGCATGATGTGAACAAAAGTGGTTATTGGATATTTGTGACATTCGTACCTGTATTTGGAATATTGTTGATTATTTATTGGATTACTAGACCTAGTGTAGATAACAGGCCGGACTAAGGGGAGTTACTTGCAGATGGAGAGGGCTCTCGAGTAGCAGGTGTTTCAGAATTGATTGGCGATACTTGGTATGTAGGAACTATCGGAGGAAATAGAAATGGTTCGGTTAAAAAATGTCCTAAGATATGGCTGCCATTTTATAACACGGGGATATTTTGGAATAGCTGTGCTAATATGCTTGTTACCCTATCTTTTTGGTGCAGCATATTATAATTTATACTGCCAAAACATGATTCAAGATAGAATTTTAACTTTAGAGGGGGTTGCTTATGAAGTAACACCTTTATGGTCATATGAAGTGGGAAAATTTAAGGTTGCTCCATCTAAATCTCTCATTTCTCGTGATATTGAGGCTACCGTTTTGGCAAGAGAAAATCCTGATTTTACATATGAAAAATTCATGAGGTATTTTGTAGACAATGGATGGGATAACATAGAAAATAACGTAAAAAATAAAAGGATGACCTTCAAAAATGATCAATATGTTTTTTCATTGTGTTTAGGTGATAAAGAGCGTCAAAATATACCTGGGGCATATAAATGGGTGGTTTATTTGCAATTTAATGATTTTTTTAGCAAATATAATTTATGATGGCTATTATCTTGATGATTACCAGTGTACTCTGATTGACATGTTGAGCTAGTACCTGGTGATTACATGAAAATTAGGAAGTTGCAAGAAGGATTTGATCCCCAATTTAATGAGCAAGAGGGGGCTTACTACGCAGATGGATTTTGGGTCCCAGATTTTGCATTGACCGTAGAACCGAGCATCAATGTAGATATCCGGAAAGTTTTTGGTGAAAACGGTGACGTTATTGCGCCAGCACTTTCCGGCACAATTGGTGTTGATAAGTTGCCTTCTTTTTTCTCCATAAAATCTAAAATTGAAAGTGGTAAGGTTATTGTTGAAATTCATAATCCGGTCTTAGATAGTCCTAGGACCGGTAGTGCTTTAAAAGAAGATATGCAACATGCTTTCAATGATTTTGTTGATAATTATGCAGGACAAGCCAAAAAATTTAAAATTGTAGGTGGTGACGGCAGAACTAGAGATCTATATCAGATTGATGGTTCTTTAATTGGTAAAAAGGGAATTTTTGAATGGATCGTTGATTCCATTATTGGCGTTACACATTGTCGATTTATAGAAGGGGTAGAAATTACAGGTAAATTCAATCGGAGCGTCCTTCCATGGCGGTCTGACCAGTATCGATGCATCGTATGGCAAGATGAAAGACCAAGGGACGACGACGCGCGTCACCCATACGGGCAGCCAAGTCACGGCACAAGACAGCCTGATGACGAGTTCCGGAAAGGATACGACCCTCGTCGGTTCCCAGCTACAGGGACAGTCTGTGACCGTAAAGACGGGCGGGAATCTGCACATCGAAAGTGTACAGGATTCAGAGACTTACCGGGGCCATCGTTCGTCGGCTGGAATCAGCGTAGCTTATTCCCCCTCTGTTGACGTCCAGGAAAATTTCTTGCCACAAGGGACCCATGCTACGCATTTCACCTATACTGGGACGGGAGCGAAAAGTGGAAACGCTTCGTACAGCCGTGGGAAGACGACCAGTGATTACGCCAGCGTGACCGAACAGGCCGGTATCTATGCCGGTGACCAAGGGTATGATGTGGATGTGAACAAGGATACCCAACTCAAAGGGGCTGTCATCGCCAGCACGGCCGATGCCGACCGCAATCACCTGACGACCGGAACCCTGCACCTGGAAGACATCCAGAATAAGGCCGCTTATGATGTGAAAAATACCGGCGTGGCTTATAACCACTATGCGTCAGACCAGGAACGCAACCAGCATTTCAATGAAACCGGCCTCACACCGGATATTTTGCCAGGCGCCGCTAAAGATGCACATTCAGTCACCCGGTCAGCCATTTCCCAGGGGACGATTCAAGTCACCCAGGGAGTCACGGATGTGACGAAAATTAACCGCGATACAGCCCATGCCCTACAGACGCTGGATCACATTTTTGATAAGCAGAAAGTAGAAGAACGGCAGGAACTGGCCCGACTCTTTGCGAAAAATGCAGATGAACTACTCCATTACTATGACCGCGATGGCAAATTCGATAAAGCACTGGCTCATGGCCTCGTCGCCGAAATCACGAGCCTGATTGCCGGAAATAAAGCCGGCAGTGGCTTTGCCGCGGGCATGACGAATGAACTGCTCATGAATAAGATTAAAGAATGGGCGGGAAATGACCCGGCCAAAGCCCAATGGATTAGCGCAGCTTTGGGTGTTACTGTCAATGCTGTTGCTGACAAGAATATCCAGACAGGCGGAGCTACAGCACAGTATGGTATCAAATGGAATGGATTAGATCATTTTCAACAAAGTTTTGATGGGGATGGATCATATCCGTCGATTGCTCAATACTTACACGAAAACTTAGAACAAGGCAATTTCAATGGAGTTATCATGGTTTTAGAAAGTGCGTACATCATTAGCAGAGATAATCCTGATGTACCTGAAGTTGGCGAGAATGATTTTATATATACATTTAATAGAGCTGCTCAATATTTGGGTATAACTTATAAGTATTGTTCGAATTTTACAATGACAGAAAATTTGCGTGAGTTATTGCGCTTATATGCAGAAACACTTCCTAAACGAACTAGAGCTAGCGTAGAAGGACATCTAGGAATAGGATTAGGAGGGAAAATTGGTTTTATTTCCATTGGGGGAAATGTTTATTTGAATATATCTACAAATTCACCTTTAACAATTAATAATAATGGAGAGATTGGCCTTTTTGGTGGCCTTTTAGGAAGTAGTTATGAACGTTCATATAATCCACAAACTGGTTCTTATACTGAAGACTTTTCCATATTATCAAATTTGAAGCCAATAGGCACTACATATACAGGAAAAGACGTGTATTTAAGTATTGGTGGAGAAATTTATGTTGGGGGCGGCGGAGGATTATTATTAAAAATTAATACTATTAAATTAGCTGAAGATATGGGCTTGATTCCTCGGACCGTGGATAAAGTAGGACGGGAATACATTGAAATGCTTATAAAGGATGAAATATAAATGGAGGTATAAGTATGCTCCCCAAAAAATATAAAGAGATATGGAAAAAGTATTTTTCTTTTCAAGGAAACATCAATTTATTAGAATATCGGAGACGTTTTTTGCATATTAATATTGTTTACTTTTTGGGTGTAGTTATTTTAAGTGCCATTCTATTGTCGTTACATTTTGCCAACCTTTTGGATGATTTGTTTATTTCGATTTTTATATCTTTATTTTTAATTTTATATCAATTTTTCTTTTCTTGGTTGGTAATAGTTATTAGTGTAAAAAGATTGCATGATGTAAACAAAAGTGGTTATTGGATGTTTGCAATATTTATGCCTGTATTGGGAATATTATTGATTATTTATTGGATTACTAGACCGAGTGTAGATAACAAGACATAATCTTGCACTAGCGGCGACGGCCTATACCAAGGTCAAGTCGTCCGGCGTCCTCGGTGCCGGGCTGGGCGTCCTCATCGGGACCCAGCAGACAAAAGATAATTATGAAGGAGAATGGAAAAACCAGATCGGCAGTACCCTGGCATCGACAGGCGGCAGCCTGACCCTGGCTGCGGGCGATACGGCCCATTTGACGACAGCCGATATCTTCGGCCAGCAGGGCGTGACCTTGACGGGACAGGAAGTGCTCATCGATGGGGCAACGAATGAAGCCCACGAAAAACGGACCCATGAAGAATCCCGGTCGGGCCTGAGCCTCAGTCTGAGTAATTCGGCCATTTCGGCGGGTGAGACCTTCCGCGGTGCCGTCCGCACGGCCCAGTCACGGGACAATAAGACCTTGCAGGGCTTGGAACTGGTAGAAGCCGGCCGGAACCTCCGGAAGGACCTGAAAGGCAAATCGCCTGCCGATGTGACATCAGTTGGCTTGCACGTCGGGATTGGCTCCAGCTCCTTCAAACAGGAATCAGAAGTGAATCAGCAGACCTATGCCGGTGGCCGGATGATGAGTGCTGGCGACGTGACGGTCCGGGCTGAAAGTTCACAGGAAAATAAAGGAAATCTGACGGCGGTTGGCGAATCTATTCAAGGGAAGAATGTATCCCTCACGGCCAGCGGAGCTGTCCGCCTCCAGGCCGGTACGAATGAAGAAACCATCCGTGACAGCTATCAGAGCCATGGCGCTTCAATCGGCGCGTCCTTCTATGGCGGCCTGACCAGTATCGATGCATCGTATGGCAAGATGAAAGACCAAGGGACGACGACGCGCGTCACCCATACGGGCAGCCAAGTCACGGCACAAGACAGCCTGATGACGAGTTCCGGAAAGGATACGACCCTCGTCGGTTCCCAGCTACAGGGACAGTCTGTGACCGTAAAGACGGGCGGGAATCTGCACATCGAAAGTGTACAGGATTCAGAGACTTACCGGGGCCATCGTTCGTCGGCTGGAATCAGCGTAGCTTATTCCCCCTCTGTTGACGTCCAGGAAAATTTCTTGCCACAAGGGACCCATGCTACGCATTTCACCTATACTGGGACGGGAGCGAAAAGTGGAAACGCTTCGTACAGCCGTGGGAAGACGACCAGTGATTACGCCAGCGTGACCGAACAGGCCGGTATCTATGCCGGTGACCAAGGGTATGATGTGGATGTGAACAAGGATACCCAACTCAAAGGGGCTGTCATCGCCAGCACGGCCGATGCCGACCGCAATCACCTGACGACCGGAACCCTGCACCTGGAAGACATCCAGAATAAGGCCGCTTATGATGTGAAAAATACCGGCGTGGCTTATAACCACTATGCGTCAGACCAGGAACGCAACCAGCATTTCAATGAAACCGGCCTCACACCGGATATTTTGCCAGGCGCCGCTAAAGATGCACATTCAGTCACCCGGTCAGCCATTTCCCAGGGGACGATTCAAGTCACCCAGGGAGTCACGGATGTGACGAAAATTAACCGCGATACAGCCCATGCCCTACAGACGCTGGATCACATTTTTGATAAGCAGAAAGTAGAAGAACGGCAGGAACTGGCCCGACTCTTTGCGAAAAATGCAGATGAACTACTCCATTACTATGACCGCGATGGCAAATTCGATAAAGCACTGGCTCATGGCCTCGTCGCCGAAATCACGAGCCTGATTGCCGGAAATAAAGCCGGCAGTGGCTTTGCCGCGGGCATGACGAATGAACTGCTCATGAATAAGATTAAAGAATGGGCGGGAAATGACCCGGCCAAAGCCCAATGGATTAGCGCAGCCCTGGGTGCTACTGTCAATGCGGCTGCCGGCAAGAATATCCAGACAGGCGGTGCTACGGCACAGTATGGAACGAAATGGAATGATGAACTTGCTGCTGAGGTTTATGCTGCCGCTCTTCTTTTAGAGGATGGTGCAGGAGAAATCGCAGGAGCAACGGTAGGCAGCATAGGTGTAGCAGGTGCCCTCATCCTGGGTGGTACACAAGAAGCTGGCGGCGACGTTTCTTATAATGCGGATGCAAATGATTGGAACTATGAAAGTGTGTTAAATGTAGAAAATAATTATTCTAATAGTGGCTCATCATCAGACGATAATATTGATAATTATGATGACAGCGATACATCGGAATCAGTTTCCACTTCACCAGAATCAGTCCCTATTGATCCTCCGGTAACATACCAAGAGGTAGTGGCTGAAGATGGCTCTATTCATAAAATGGGTAGTGATGGGAGTAATATAGTTACAGGAAAATATCAAATTGACGGGCATCTATATTCTGATGATGGCGGATATGATCAACTACATCGCAGATTTTTAACTGGCATTGATACCGGTAATCTTTATAGCGGTTATTATCGGACTGCTGATGGAAAAGACAATTGGAAAGAATTGCCTTACGATAGGCTGAAAAATAAATTTGGCCATATTTCATTGGTAAACCCATGGGGAGAGCAGACACAGCTTGAAGATGTTACCTATGGCGAAGAAGCTGTTATTAATGGGGCAGATATTGTTTATTCGCCAGAAAGAAAAGTCTTTGTCGATACTCAGATGGAGGCTCCCATTCCTTTATCGTTTGTTAATGAACACCGGGACCGGATTATTCCCTCTTCTTTGCAGCCAACTGAAATTCAGGCAGGTGATGATGGTTTTACGGCAACTCCTATTGAGCCGCCGACGCCGCAAAAACCTGATAATTCTGATATAGCACTTATTGGAAGTGGAATCGCCCTTTCACAACAGGCGCAAAGACAAGTTCCTGTTCCAGATAATACGCTTACACAGTATTCAGCAGACGTACTCAAAGAAAGTGTACTTAGTACAGCTGATGATACAGTTTTAAAAACCATGGGCAAGGACTTGAAGCCATTTGGAACTATAGACGACTTTTATACGGTACAAAAAGATTTGGAAGAATATCAAAATTTATATGGCCTTGGGATTGCCATGGGTGATATCATACTTCCTGCAATAGGCGGTGCTGCATCTGGATATTTGGCGTTACGAATCGGTATTAATCCAGTTGTAGGCACTATTACTGGAAAAGTTGTTAGTGCGGATATTTTTAACAAATTAAAAGATAGATACCTCGAGAATTTAAAGAAGGAGAAAACAAAACATGGAAAGTAGTTACCATTACCATACCATTTTGCTTTTTGTATGTTTTGCGATTATATATGCACAAAGCATTAGACACTCAGAATTTTCAATTTATAAAAAAAAGAGAATTCCCTTTATATTATATTCTTCGAGCTTTTTTATTACTACGATTGCTTTAATTGGAATGTTTATTTTTAGGCATGATTCTGATGTTTTCTATTTATTTATGGGGTTATATCTTTTAGGGGGATTGATTAAATTAATTGGGAAAATGATATATGCAAAATTAGTGAAAGATGAGTATTTATATAAAAGTATAGCGACGCCATTAAAAAACTTTTTTTAATGATATTATTTGGCATGGGTCTTGTCATTGTGGCAACAATAGTAGGAATGATTATTTATACCTTATTTCCATGAAACAATGTTGTTATGGGGAGTTATAGCAATTAGAGATTCATATTAGTAGGTGATAAAAATGAAAAAATCAATGCATTTAATAGCTATCGTTGTTGCCATCGGAGCCGTTGCTTTACTTTATCCACACATAAAGTCTCTAGTGGCGGAATATCGGCAGCCTGCTGAAAAGACGAAGGTCGTTCAAACCATCAAGGGAAAGCCGAAAGAAGGCGTCGTCAGTGCTTATGTACCGGATCAGCCAGTAGAAGATGATGACGGGTATCATGCACTCGTTATTGATAATAGTAATAATGAAACCCCCGTGTACGCACGCCTTTGGATAACCGGTGAGGATGCTCATCCAATCCGTGCTTTCACGATTTGTGAACACGGAAGTTTTAAAATGGAAAATCTGCCATCCGGTACTTATGAACTCCGTTTCAAGATGCTTTATGAGGGCAATGATGCTGTCGATGGCTATAAGGTCGATGGGATTGTATTGGAGCCAAAACAAGTAGAAGGTGGCGTCAGTTATCCTACGTACACCCTGCAAATAGCCCTGCGCAATGGAAAAGGAGAAGCCTCGAAACATACGTTAGCTAACGACGTGTAAATATTAGATGCTCCATTTCTTTAATTTCTATCATACGATATTGTTGGCTATCGTAGGTTAGCTTTTGTATAGCAATTATTACCAGAAGTATTTTTCTCATTGGACATATGGGACTGTTTGTACTATTTAAATGATACATATGAGACTAATTGAGCTTATTTTCCGGGAATTTGGAGATGGCATGCAAGAGGTCAGGAGTTCAATCCTCCTTATCTCCACCATAAAGAATACGATAACCACGCGGTTTATGAGCCGCGTGGTTATTTTTTTACGGCTTGCCACCTGCGAACAGCGGCCTGCGTTCATTTTTCATCGCCTCTATGCGATATCGTAGGGGACGTCCTGTTAAGGCGTCCCGCGTGAATCCTGTAGACAGCCGGAATTTATGACAGATGACACGCGGTCGTAATCAAATAATGAATTTGACGCAGCAAAGCCGCATCTGAGTCCGATTAGATATGACGATTCATCAAGGGAAGTCAATAGTTTGGAGTAGGCAGCTTTACCAATAAGCAGAGCGCGTTTTCCTTCAGATTTATGACAATGGATTCCCTTAATCCATTGACCATTCCCTTATTTTTATATAGAATTTAAGGGAATAGATGGGAGGTAAGGGAATGAGAGCATTCAATTATTCAAAAATCCGAGATAACAAATGGGATTCTGAGTTGTTGGGATTGATTGCAGCTATTTATAAGGAAATGGGGAAACAGGAACTCTATTTGAAACAGCGGCCGAAAGAGTTAGAAAAACTGGTTGAGATTGCTAAAATCCAGAGTACAGAAGCATCGAATGCTATTGAAGGCATTGTTACTACGAATACGCGTATCCGGCAGCTTGTTGAAGAAAAAACGACGCCTAGAAACCGCGACGAACAAGAAATTGCGGGTTATCGGGATGTGTTGGAAATCATCCACGAAAACTTTGATGCAATCCCGATTACACGGAATTATATTCTTCAACTTCATAAAATTCTCTATAGCCATATGAATAATCCGGCAGCAGGCAAGACGAAGACGGTGCAGAATTATATTAGTGCCACTTATCCTGATGGGCATACGGAAACACTCTTTACACCACTTGCCCCGTATGAGACACCAGAGGCCCTGGATCGGCTGTGTGAAGCATATAATCGAGTTATCGGGAACTTTGAATTGGAACCGTTGTTGGCTGTTCCTATTTTTATTCATGATTTTCTTTGTATTCATCCATTTAATGACGGAAACGGACGAATGAGCCGGTTGCTGACTACACTGCTTCTGTACCAAAATGGCTTCTATGTAGGAAAGTACGTTTCTCTGGAAGCGAAAATTGCTAAAAATAAGGACTTGTATTATGAAGCCTTGGCCGCTTCACAAGACGGCTGGTATGAAGGCAAAGAGGACCCGGTACCGTTTATCAAATATCTCCTCGGGACTATTTTGGCGGCGTATAAGGATTTTGAAGATCGCTTTGCCTTGGTGGAAACAAAACGACCTGCCTTAGACACGGTACGACTGGCTGCGCAGAACAAAATTGGCCGTTTTACCAAGCAGGATATCCGGGAGCTTTGTCCATCACTTAGTGTCAGTTCAATAGAAGGGGCTTTGAGAAAATTGGTGGCTTCAGGTGAACTGAAACGAGAAGGACGGGGGAAAAGTATTCGTTATTATCGTTTGAAATAATAAATCTACCTGTGAATGAGGTGAACCATGTGCCGTTTTTACACGTCTTAAAACCAATGGTTATATAAATTGGTTTTATCAAGAATTTGCTCGATACATTCTGCAACGGAAGCAGAAAAGAATTCTTCTCCGCATTGAGTACATTTCTTGCAAGGCACGTTCTCAATAATTACATAGCCAGAGGAAACCTGTGCAAAATAAGTTGTCGTAGCATCGACCATCGTATCGGATTTACAAGCCAGACATCTCATAATATCACCTCTTTTTTCGTACTATGGTTAGATAAGTCCATTATACTTGAAAATATAGTGATTACACTACTTGGCAGAAAGAAAAATACGAATCTCTATTCTGAAAAAACATGATAAGCACGCAGTTTATGAGCTGTGTGGTTATTTTTTTACGGCCTGCTACCTGCGAACAGCGGCCTGCGTTCATTTTTCATCGCCTCTATGCGATATCGTAGGGGACGTCCTGTTAAGGCGTCCCGCGTGAATCCTGTAGGCAGCCGGAATTTATGACAGATGATACGCGGTCGCAATCAAATAATGAATTTGACGCGGCAAAGCTGCATCTGAGTCCGATTCAGCTAAATTATCTTCTATGGAGCGATTAGCTTGACGAAGATTAACTGATAACGGTATAATAAACGTGAAAGAGGTCCTGCCGATAGACGGTTGGTCCCCAAATAATGACTACAAAAGTAGCCGCTTACGAGTGGGATCGAGGGCGGCTATTTTTGTGTTCTATTTGAAGCGCATCCGATGGCATACCCAAGCGCAAAAGCACCTAAGCAGAGGCCGAGAATACCAATAAAAGTATCTACAGTCAGAAGCATACAAATCCCCTCCTTTCCCATGGATTGGAGGGTTCACACAAAATCCCTCCTTAGGAAGCAAGGGACCAACCGCCTACCGTTTTAGGCAGAACCTCGAAGCTAGTATATCATAGGCATACCTTATCGTCTACCTTTGAGTGACTAGTACTAACAGAATAAGAACCACAAAAATAGTCGCTTACGATTGGAGTCCTGGGCGGCTATTTTTGTTTTTTATCGTCTGTATGCGATGCCGTAGAGGCCGCCCAGAGCTATTCTGGCCCGTCAGATGCAGGAGACGATTTCCTGGATAGATGACAGCGGCGGGCGGCCCGCTACGCGTTGAGGGTTTCCCGAAGCGTCGTTGTTAGAGTTTGAGTTCGTCGCCGCGTAGCCGCATCGTAGGGGCGCCACGTGGGGCGCCCGCTACGCGTTGAGGGCTTCCCGAAGCGTCGTTGTTAGTTTGAGTTTGTCGCGGCGGAACGCCGCATCTGAGTCCGAGAAAAGGTCGTGGCTCGAAGTTTGTGGATCGTAGCTCGTAAAAGCCAGCCATCATACTCGTCTAGGCTGTGGTGAAACCTCACAGCGGGCCGCCCGTCGGGCCGGCCCCTACGCACAAGGCCGCCGGCCGTGCATTATTTTACGGCCTGTGGCCGTCAGGTCCCGGAATTTTGTATACCTTACTTGAAGCATTCCAAGTTGGTATGATAGAATATAATAAATATACACACTTTATCTGCCTAAAAAGTGTAAACTGCGGACCGATAGACAAAGAGGCAAAATAAGTGAAAAGGGATGGTTAAATTGGCAAATTTTGAGAGTAAAGAATATCCCAATTTGGCGAAATTAGCGGATAGTGCAGAACTCTTGATGTATTCGGATGCCAAGAGCAGTTTGACTATTTTCGGCTCCTTTGCTGAACAGCTGACCAAACTGATTTTCCGCTTAGATGGAATGAAGGATTGGAATTTACAGCAGAATGAACGTATTTTGCGTATGCAGACATCGAGTAATGAGTATCCGTCCAGCGTCACGGCGGCTTTGGACAAGATTCGCCGTTTGCGTAATAAAGCGGCTCATGAAGCTGATTTTCATCCCTCACTTGAGGTGGCCCTATCTATTGACCGGGAAGCGTTCTTTGTCTGGTGCTGGTTCCTTGAAACGTTCACCCAGGCTGATATAAAGCCGTATCAGAAGCCTGTGGATCAGCAGACAATGGTTGCCGACCAGCAAAAGAAAATCGAACAGCTGACGGCTGAAATCGAGAAGCTTCAGCATACGCAGCCCGTAGAGGTGTCCGAAAGTGTCCGCGCGGAACGGCGGCGTAAAAATAGGAAATTTGCCGCCCGGAACAAGTTGAGTGAAGCACAGACACGGGAAATCATCGACCAGCAGCTTCGGGATGCCGGATGGGAAGCGGATAGTAAAAAGCTTAATAACTGGACAAAGGGGACGCTTCCGCGCAAGGGCCATAATATGGCTATTGCCGAGTGGAAGCTGCCTCATAGTAAAGAGCGTGCTGATTATGTCCTTTTCAGTGGCGAACGGGCTGTAGGTATCATTGAAGCGAAAAAGTATGAAGAACCGGTAGCCGCAGATGCGCTGAACCAGGCCTATGATTACTATAAGCATCTAAAAAATGCAGGAGATGTTGTGGCTGAGGGGAGGAAACCCTATGCCATGGATAGTGCTGTATTTTTATTCGGTGCCAATGGCCGGCCTTATTTATCTCAGATGAAAAACCAATCAGGTATCTGGTTCCGTGATCTGCGAAATAAAAATCACCCCGACTGCCCCCTTGAAAGCTGGCTGACACCGGATGACATCAAAATGAAGGAAATGGCCCGGCCCGAAGAGGATGCAGATTCGGCCCTGCAAAAGGATAACTACTATCCTGATTTTGCCGGACGTTATTATCAAAAGCTGGCCATTCAGGAAATCGAAAAAGCCATCGGCGGGCATAAGCATCGTATCCTGCTGGCCATGGCAACGGGTACAGGGAAGACGCGTACGGCCATAGCCCTGATGTACCGGCTGATTAAGAATAAGCGGGCCCGGCGTATCTTATATCTCGTAGACCGTCAGTCCCTGGCACAGCAGACGGCAGATGCCCTCAAAGATAACAAGGTGGATGGCCAGTCCATCCGTAGTATTTATGGCGTCAAAGAATATGGTGATAAGACTCCGGAAGCCAATACCCGCATCCATATCGCTACCGTACAAGGGCTGGTACAGCGGCTGTTTAATAATGAAGCGGAGCTGCCGCAGCTTTCACCGGGGACGTATGATTTCATTATCGTCGATGAAGCCCATCGCGGCTATCTCGAAGACCGCGAGATGAGTGAGGACGAAATGGAACATTACGACCCCAGCGAATATATCAGCCAATACCGCCGTGTCATCGACTACTTTGACGCCGTCGCTATCGGCATGACGGCGACGCCGGCATTGAATACGGTAAACATCTTTGGCAACCCAGTCTACAGTTATACCTACAGGCAGGCTGTCCTCGACGGCTATCTGATGGACCACAATGCGCCCTATGTCATTACGACAGAACTTTCCCAAGGGGGTATCCATTTTCATAAAGATGAGGAAGTCGAAGTCTTCCATGAGCCCGATGCGTCTATAAAGAAATATCAGTTACCGGACGACATGGATTTTGATGTCGACGCTTTCAATACGAAAGTAGTGACAGAATCCTTCAATCGTGTCGTCTGTCATGTCTTGGCAGAACGGCTTGACCCGCTGGATCGGGAACTGGGCAAGACGCTTATCTTTGCCGCCCGCGATTCTCATGCCGATATGATCGTATACCTGCTGCAGGAGGCCTTTGCCCAAGCCGATAAGCCTTTGCCGGCGAATGCCATCATGAAAATTACCGGCCATGACCGCCATAAAGAACAGCATATCCGGGAGTTTAAAAATGAAGAATTCCCGAATATCGTCGTTACCGTTGACCTGTTGACGACGGGCATTGACGTTCCATCCATCATGAACCTGGTGTTCATGCGTCGCGTGAAGTCCCGTATCTTGTTTGAACAAATGATTGGCCGCGCTACGCGCCTGTTCCCAGGTATGGACTGCTTCAATATCTACGATGCTGTCGGACAATTCGCCAGCATGGAAAAAGTCACCGACATGAATGCCGTCATTCACGAAAAGAACGTAAATCGTTCCCTGGGAGACCTCTTTCAGTTAGTCACAGAAGCGGAAGACCAAGGAGACTTTGCCGAATATCGGGATCAGCTCATTGCCAAAGTGCAGCGTAAGCTGCATCGCCTGAATGAGAAAGACCGAAAATCGCTGGAAACGGCGACGGGCGTTCGGGACCTCTTTGAATGGGCCCGGTCTTTGGAAAAAAGCAGCAAGGAGGAAATGGTAAAAGAAGAACAAGCCATCCTGCTCGTTGATACCTTCCGCGGAGATTCCCAGAAGGTCCTTATTTCCCATCAGGACGATAAGCTGGTCAGTGTTCGTCAGAGCTATGGGAAAACCGGGGAGGGCCCAGGCGATTATCTGGAAGAATTCAATGCCTTCATCCAGAACAACGTCAATGCCATTGCCGGAATCGGCGTCATTGTGAATCGCCCGAGGGATTTGACCTTGAAAGAATTACAGCAGATTGATGCCATCCTTCAGGCACAGGGCTTCCGGGAACGCGATTTGCAGTCTGCCTGGCGGCAAGTGAATAAAGAAGCGACAGCCGCTAATATTATCAGCTTTATCCGCCAGGCTGCCCTGGGCACGCCGCTGGAGTCCGAAGATGCCCTGGTGGAACGCGCCATGAGCAAGGTCTATGGCTTGGCAGAATGGACGCCGACACAGATGAAATGGCTGGAACGAATCAAGAAACAGCTGCTCCTGAACAATGTCCTGGGGCCCAATGCCCAGGTCGCCTTTGACTCTAACGATGCCTTTCGCAGCCGTGGCGGCTATAAAGGGATGCAGCGGATTTTTAAAGACAAGACCGATGAAATTGTCGATGTCATCAATGATATCATATTTGCCTAACAGAAAGAGAAGATTATGACCAATCAAGAAATCGTACAACGTTTGTGGAATGAATGTAATGTCCTTCGTGACGACGGCATTACCTATCAGGACTATGTCACGGAACTTACGTATATTTTGTTTCTCAAAATGAGCAAGGAACAGGGCCAGGAAGAAGGCATCCCGACGCAGTATCGCTGGGATGAGCTGAAAGCCAAAGAGGGGCTGGAACTCAAGAATTTCTATAAGCAGATGCTGCTGGACCTGGGCAATGCCCAAAAGACGCCAAACCCGAAAGTCAATGCCATCTATAAAGATGCGTCGACCAGTATTGATGAACCGGCCAATTTGGAAAAAATCATCAAGGATATTGATGAGCTCGACTGGTTCTCGGCCAGAGAAGAAGGCCTGGGCAACCTGTATGAAGGACTGCTGGAGAAAAACGCCAATGAAACCAAGTCCGGCGCGGGCCAGTATTTCACGCCGCGTCCCCTCATCAACATGATGGTGCGCATGGTGGCCCCTGAACCGGGAGAACGGCTCTGTGATCCGGCGGCAGGAACTTTCGGCTTTATGGTGGCCGCCAATGACTATCTGAAAAAACAGACCGATGATTATTTCGACCTGTCCGATGAAGAGCAGCAATTCCAGCGGCATGAAGCTTTTTCCGGCATGGAGCTGGTCCCGACCACGCATCGCCTGGCCCTTATGAATGAATACCTCCATGATATCGATGGACGCCTGGAACAGGGCGACAGCCTTTCGGCAGCGGGGAAATGGATGAAGGACTTCGATGTCATCCTGACCAATCCGCCTTTTGGTACGAAAAAAGGCGGCGAACGGGCCACCCGCGACGACCTTACCTATGCTTCATCCAATAAACAGCTCAATTTCCTGGAAGTCATTTACAACGCCCTTAACCGCAAAGGGACGGCCCGGGCTGCCGTCGTTGTACCCGATAATGTCCTCTTTGCCGATGGCGTAGGCGAACAGATCCGCCGTGACCTGATGAATAAATGTAATCTCCATACCATCCTGCGCCTTCCGTCGGGCATTTTCTACGCTCAGGGCGTGCAGACCAATGTGCTGTTCTTTGACCGGGGGACTACCGACCAGGACAATACCCAGGACGTATGGATTTATGACATGCGCCATAAAATGCGTACCTTTGGCAAGCGCTCTCCATTGAATGAAAAAGACTTCGCTGAATTCGAGAAACTGTATTGCCCCGATAATCGGACAGAACGCAAAGAAACATATGATGCAGAAAGCAATCCCGAAGGCCGGTGGCGCCGATTTACCAAAGAAGACATCGAGGGCCGGCCCAATACCAGCCTCGATATCTCTTGGATGACCGATGAAGAAGAAGCGGATAGCCGCAGTCTTTCTGAAATCCTGACAGCCATGCAGGAAAAATCCGAAGAAATTGCCAGGGCCGTAGCCGTACTCAGCCAGGAACTGGCGGAGGTGGATCAGGATGACTAAACACATCGACATCGACACCAAAGCCATGCGGGCCAAAATCCTCGACCTGGCCATCCGGGGGAAACTCACGGACCAGCGGCAGGAAGACGGCAACGCACGGGACCTCTTGAAAGAAATACAGGCAGAAAAAGAAAGACTCATCAAAGAAAAGAAAATCAAGAAAGAAAAGCCACTACCAGAGATAACAGAAGAGGAAAAGCCTTTTGATATTCCTGAGAACTGGGAGTGGGTGAGACTGGGGAATTTAACAAGTAAAGTTGGTTCTGGCAATACTCCAAAGGGCGGAAAGAATTCTGGAGTCTATAAAGAATCTGGAGTTGAATTCATTCGGGAAATGAATGTATATAACGATGGACTTCATTATGACGGGATGGTATATATTTCAAGTGAACTGGCAAAAACAAGAACTGGCAGTGCGGTAGTTGCTGGGGATATTTTGCTGAATATTACGGGTGGGTCCATCGGAAGATGTGCATTAGTTCCGGATAATTTTGTCTTGGGAAATGTAAATCAACATGTATTGATTATACGAAATATTGTGGCATCCCTTAGAGAATATATACATTTAGTTCTGTGTTCGCCGTTGGTACAAAGATATATTAATAATAGTGCCGTAGGTGATAAAGCAGGCCTTAGTGCTTCTAAAACGAAAGGGTTTGTCATTCCACTCCCACCACTGGCCGAACAACACCGCATCGCCGACAAGGTATCCGCTCTTTTTGCCCAGCTGGATGTCATAGATAAAGCCTATGAAGAATACCAAGAATTGCAGCAAGCCATGAAAGCCAAACTGCTGGAACTGGCCATCTATGGCAAACTCACGGACCAGAGAGACGAAGACGGCGACGCACGAGACCTCTTCCAAGACATTCAGGAAGAAAAACAGAGGCTCATAGCTGAAAATAAAATCAAGAAAGAAAAGCCCCTGCCAGAGATAGAAGCGGATGAAATTCCCTTTGAAATTCCGACAAACTGGATGTGGGTGAGACTGGGGGACTTAGGGGCGCCTATACAATATCCTTTTGCAGATGGACCGTTTGGTAGCAATTTAAAAAAAGAGCATTACACAACGAACCGAGAAGTACGCATTATTCAGTTAAGTAATATAGGAGAAAATGGTTGGCGAGATGAGAATGTAAAATATACAACCTTTGAACATCTCAAATTAATATCAAGGAGCGAAGTCGATCCCGGCGACATTGTTATTGCTAAAATGATGCCAGCTGGACGAGCTATTATTGTTCCCGATAAGGATCCTAAATATGTGTTGTCTTCTGATGCCGTAAAGTTTGTGCCAAACAAACATTTATATTTGCCTTTTGTCATCCACTGCATTAACTCGCCTGTGTTTCAAAATCAAGTTACAGCCAATGTGCAAGGTACAACACGGAAGAGAACCAGCTTGTCTAAATTAAAGAATTGTTTATTGCCGATTCCCCCGCTGGCCGAACAAAAACGCATTGTTGCCAAACTGGATGAACTGTTGCCGCTTCTGTAACGCGTCTGGCGAAAAGGCCGTGACTCGTTGTTCGTAAAGACCCGCCATCATACTCGGCTAGGCTGTGGCGAAATATCACAGCGGGCCGCCCGTCGGGCCGGCCCCTACGCACAAGGCCGCAGGCCGTGTTTTTTTGCGGCCTGCCACCTGCGGTCTGCGACCGGCGTCTTATTATCATCGCCTCTATGCGATACCGTAGGGGACGTCCTGTTAAGGCGTCCCGTGTGAATTCCGTAGATAGCCGGAATTCGGCCGCAGGCTGTGTTTTTTTGCGGTATGCTACCTGCGAACAGCGGCCTGCTTATTATTATCATCGCCTCTATGCGATACCGTAGGGGACGTCCTGTTAAGGCGTCCCGTGTGAATTCCGTAGATAGCCGGAATTCGGCCGCAGGCTGTGTTTTTTTGCGGTATGCTACCTGCGAACAGCGGCCTGCTTATTATTATCATCGCCTCTATGCGATACCGTAGGGGACGTCCTGTTAAGGCGTCCCGTGTGAATTTCGTAGATAGCCGGAATTTATGACAAATGGGATGAATTTGACGCGGCAAAGCCGCATTGTAGGGGCGACCCGTGGGGCGCCCGCTACGCGCAGAGGGTTTCCCGAAGCGTCGTTGTTCGTTTGAATTTATAGCGGCGAAGCCGCATCTGAATCCGAGAAAAGGCCGTAGCTCGTTGTTCGTAAAGACCTGCCATCATACTCGGCTAGGCTGTGGCGAAATCTCTCTCGCGGGCTTCCCACGTGGAAGCCCCTACGCACAAGGCCGTAGGCCGTGTATTGTTTTGCGGGCTGCCACCTGCGGCCTGTGACCGGCGTCTTATTATCATCGCCGTCTTGACGATGCTTGAGGATTGACGGTATAATAGATATGTGAAAATAGGCAGCCGCCCAAGATGGGGATCCGGGGCGGCTCTTTTTTTGTTTTGTCGTCAGTATGCCAGGGAGGGCAGGTATCATATAGATGGGTAGTATTAAAGTACAGAAATTGAGTAAGTCTTTTGGGGTACATACGGTATTCCATGATGTCAGTTTTGAAATCCGCCGGGGTGAACGGATCGGCCTCATCGGGGCCAATGGGGCCGGGAAGTCGACGCTGCTCAAGTGCCTCATGGGCGAAGAGGAGTATGATAACGGGGCGTTTGTTGTTTCCGAAGGCGAATCTATCGGCTATTTGCAGCAGGATATCACTTACGCCGACGACGTGACGTTGCGCCAGACGATTACCGAGGCCTGGCAGGATGTCATGAAGCTGGAAAAGGATTTGAAGGCTGTCGAAAAGGACATGCAGGCCCATCCCGATGATGAAGGCTTGATGAACCGCTATGCCCGCATGCAGGAACGGTTCGAGTGGCTCGGCGGCTATGAATACGAGTCGATGTCACGGAAAATCGTCCAGGGCCTGGGCTTTTCAGAAGCCGATATGGATCGGCCGGTCCAGAGCTTTTCCGGCGGTCAGAAGACGCGCATCAACCTGGCCAAGGCCCTCGTCCGCCGGCCGGACTATTTGTTCCTCGACGAACCGACGAACCATCTCGACGTGGACATGCTGGAATGGCTGGAAAGCTATCTCTTGTCTTATGGCGGCGGCATCCTCATCGTATCCCATGACCGCTATTTCCTCGACCGCGTGGCGACGGGCATCCTCGAACTGTCCCATGGCAAGGTGACTAAGTACAAGGGAAATTATTCGCGCTACGTCGAGCAGCATGCCCAGCAGCAGAAAGCCCTGGAAAAAGCCTATAAGAAGCAGCAGGAGCACATCCACGAAACGGAAGAATATATCCGCAAGTACAAGGCCGGCATCAAGGCCAAGCAGGCCCGCGGCCGTCAGTCCCAGCTGGACCGGCTGGAACGCATCGAATGGCAGCCGGAAGATGAATCGCTGCATTTCAATTTCAAGCCTGTCGAAGAGTGCGGCCAGAAAGTCCTGGTCCTGGACAAGGTCAGCGGCGGTTTTGCCGACCGCCAGTTGTTCGACCATCTGTCGCTCCTCCTGCGCCGCGGCGAAGCGGCGTCCCTCATCGGCCCCAACGGGACGGGGAAGACGACGCTCATCCGCATGATCATGGGTGAAAAGGAACCGACAGACGGCCATATCACCTTGGGCAGCCGCGTCCATATCGGCTATTTTGCCCAGGAACACACGGACCTGCACGGAGCCTGGACGGTCCTCGATGAAATCATGAACGATTTCAGTTACGGCGAAGAAGAAGCCCGGTCCGTCCTGGGGCGCTTCATGTTCCGCGGCGACGATGTCTTCAAGGTCATCGACAGCCTCAGCGGCGGCGAACAGGCCCGGCTGGCCCTGTTGAAGCTTTTCCTGCAGGGGCCGAATTTCCTCATTCTCGACGAACCGACGAACCATCTCGACATCCCGACGCGGGAAGTCCTGGAACAGGCCTTGCTGGAATTCGGCGGGACCTATCTGGTCGTATCCCATGACCGCTATTTCCTCGACAAGATCACCCAGCGGACGCTGGTCCTGGAAAATAAGCAGCTCACGGAATACGTCGGCAATTACAGTTATTACCGGGAAAAGGTCCGCGAAGCCCAGGAAGCGGCAGAAAAGGCGGCAGCTGAAGGGCAAGGTTCCTCGCCGGCTCATGAAAAAGAAACCGCACCGGCAGCCAAGAAGGCGGAACCACCAGCCGCTCAGGCCGTGAAGGCACCGGCCAAGGCTCCGGCGTATGGTCAGGCAGCCAAGCTGGAAAAAATCGAGATGAAGATTGCCGAACTGGAAGCGACTATCAAGATGTACGAAGTGCAGATGAACATGCCTCAGAATCAGACCGATGCCGACGCCATGATGGAATTGACGCGAGAATATGAAGCGGCTCAGGCTCAGCTCGATGAGGCTTATGAAAAATGGGAAGCCCTGTCGGAATCGTGACGCTGTCCGCGCATGACAGATATGAAAAATAAATATAAACTTTAGGACCGGAATGGCGTAAAACGTAAAACTTTACGAAACCATCCCGATATGCGGTTTTAAAAAGCCCGTTTTCTTGATGGAATTTTTAAAAATATCAAGGAAACGGGCTTTACAAGTTTCCTGGACGTGGTATACTATGCTCAACTCCCACGAAGAGGGAGCCTTGATTATATCTATAAAGAATACGGAAAGATTCCGATAGAAAGGAAGCGTTTATATATGGCTGCAAAGTTTAACCCGGT